>ENA-UONT01000598-UONT01000598.1-human-gut-metagenome-genome-assembly--contig:-CS20-NODE-598-length-40902-cov-13.092834_pt1 | contig 40902 bp, 37 predicted proteins | sample MGYA00242459_ERZ724006 | MGnify/ENA metagenome assembly ERZ724006 | reverse complement strand
GAAGCGTCCCTGCCAGTAACTTTGCGCTCCCGCAGGAGCGCCCCCAAGCCGCTCTATCCACCATCTATGCTGTGTCGCGCCAAATGGGCGCGACCACATAGCCGCTTCACCGCACCTTGCCCTTGCTTTTCCCCTCCAAACGGATACCCAACCCCAAAAAGATACAAGAAAAACCAGCGGCACAAAACCGCTGGCTTTTTCAATCTCCAGAAATATTCACTTCTTCAGCTCCGCCAGATGAATCCGCAGGAACATCAGCACGTTCGCCACAAACTCGCACGTCGTGGGGCGCGGTTCATGCGGCGCGGGATTCCGCCCCGACAGGGCGCAGTAAAGCGGAATGTTCTGCTCCTGCCACGATTGGTTGATGGCCGTGCGAATCGCGCGTTCTACCGCCAGCGGCGACGTGCTGTACCGCCGCGCAACAGTCGGGTAGACTTCCATCGTCATGCAGCGCATCTCAATGGGCTGACGCAGAAGATACAGAATCGCATCCACCAGATAGTAGAAGCCGGACAGACGCGCAGGCACGCCGAGAGACGACAGCAGACTGGAAATCTCCCACTGCGTCGGGATTTGCGATTTCGGCAGGGGCAGCTGAGGCGGCTTTGGGCGGGCGGATGCAGTGGACGACGACACGGAAGGCATGGGCTGTGCAGGCTGAACGGCTCGCGCTGTCTGTGCGCCCTGCATCGCTCCGCCAAGCGGAATGAGCGGAATTGCCTGCGGTATAGGGAACCCGTCCACCTCCGACGTCATCAGGCAGTACACCGGCGCGAAGTTCGGGCTTGCGGCGGGTACAGCGCGGACGCTCACAACTTGGCAGGATGAGAAATTGACGGTTTCTGGCGCAGGGCGTTTCGCATCATCCACGGGAAAGGACCTCCTTCAAAGTCGGCAGAAAAAAATGGAAGTAAAAACTCGACAAAACAAACGCAAAGAGAAACGGAACTTTCAAATTGCTACTGCCTGACGTCCGACTGCACAATAAGAAGTATTCACACTTCTATTGTATCACGGATACGAGAAAAAGAAAAGTGATGAATGTCAAAAAACACGGATTTTTTTGCAGAAAAACACAAGAAGTACAATGGAATACAGCTGAGATACAAAGGTTACATGGCGAGCCGCTAAATACAGAAAGAGATTACATGGCTGTGCGTGTGGTGGAAACAGGCAGTCGGACAGTTTGATCGCGCCCACTTGGCGCGACAATGCTGAGCAAGTCGAAAGCGGATGCGTCTGCGGACACACAATTGCGTTGAACGCTTTTCCTTGCTTCATCCGTGTGCGGCTTCTCATTGCTCATTGCGCATTTCCTCCACCCCTGCAATATTTGCCCCATTTCCAGAAATAAAGTCGGCAAAATTCGGTTTTTTTTGCATTTTTATCGGATTCCACTTGCAAATCCCCCTCCTTTCCCGTATAATGAAGCAGGACTATATCGGCGTGGTCGGGCGCGCCGCATGAACAGAGAAGAAGGGAATCGTCATGCAGGACATGCAGGATATGATCGACCGCCTGAATCAGTCGGGCAAACGCCTGAGCAAGGGTCATCGGAAGATCGCACAGTATATCGTCGAGCATTATGATAAGGCGGTGTTCATGACCGCCAGCCGCCTGGGGGAGAGCGTGGGCGTGAGCGAATCCACCGTCGTGCGCTTTGCGGCGGCAATGGGGTATGAGGGATATCCGCAGCTCCAGCGCTCGCTGCAGGAGCTTGTCAGCCATCGCTTGACGGCGAATCAGCGCTTCGAGATGGCGACGGAGCTTGACCCGTCGGCGGCGCTGACGACGGTGCTGAAGAGCGACATGCAGAACCTGCGCAACACCTTGGAACAGGTTGAGCAACAGGTGTTCGACGAGGTAGTGCAGCGGCTGCTGAACGCCAATGCCGTGTATGTCATGGGCTTGCGGTCAGCGGCCCCGCTGGCGCAGTTCATGGGGTATTATCTGAATTATATTTTTGATAATGTGCATCTGGTATCTTCCGGCGCGACGGATGTGTTCGAGGAAATCATCAAGCTGCGGGAGAATGATGTGCTGATTGGCATTTCCTTCCCGCGTTACTCCACGCGGACGCTGGAGGCGATGCGGTTCGCGAAGCGGTGCGGGGCGCAGGTGGTGGCGATTACGGACGGCCCGATGTCGCCGCTGGCGGAAATTGCGGATTTGTCGCTGACGGCGCGGACGGATATGGCGTCGTTTGTGGATTCGCTCGCCGCACCGCTGAGCCTGATTAATGCCCTGCTGGTGACGCTGGGGCTGCACCGCAAGCAGGCGCTGAGCCAGCATTTCAAGCAGCTGGAATCCATTTGGGAGACGTACGAAGTGTATTTGGAGGAAGAAGGCCATGGGGATGTCCGTTCCTGAACGCCGGGTGATTGTGATTGGCGGCGGCGCGGCGGGGATGATGGCATCCATCTTCGCGGGCAAAGCGGGCGCGCGCGTGACGCTGCTGGAACGCGGCGAAAAGCTGGGCAAGAAGGTTTACATCACCGGGAAAGGGCGCTGCAACGTCACCAATGACTGCACGCTGGATGAGTTTTTGCACGAAGTGGCGCGGAATCCGCGGTTCCTGTACAGCGCGCTATCGTTCTTTTCGCCGCAGGATATGATGCAGCTGCTGGAAGACGCGGGATGCCCGGTGGTGGTGCAGCGCGGTCGGCGCGTTTTTCCGGCGACGGAGAAGGCGAGCGACGTAACCCGGACGCTGGCGCGGCTGATGCAGCAAAGCGGCGTTGAAGTGCGCTATGGCAGCCGGGCGCAGGCGCTGATGACGGAGACGGCGGAGGACGGCGCGCTGCGTGTAACCGGCGTTCGCCTGATGGACGGCACGGCGCTTCCGGCGGAGCGGGTGATTCTGGCGACGGGCGGGTTATCGTGTCCGCTGACGGGTTCGACGGGCGACGGCTATCGCCTGGCGGAGAGCGTCGGGCACACGACGACCCCGCGCATGGGCGTCCTCTCCGCGATCGAAACGGATTGCGACTGGTGCGGGCGTTTGCAGGGGCTGGCGCTGAAAAACGTCGCGCTGACGCTGAAAAAAGGCAAGAAGGTGCTGTACTCGGATTTGGGTGAGATGCTGTTCACGCATTTCGGCATTTCCGGGCCGCTGACGCTCACGATGTCCTGCCACTTGCCGGAAAATTTGGCGGAGGCGAACGTGACGCTGGATTTGAAGCCGGGCTTGACGGCGCAGCAGCTGGACACGCGGCTTCAGCGCGAATTGGCGGAGGATAGCCGCCGTCAGCTGCGGAACGTACTGCCGCACCTGCTGCCGGCAAGTTTTGCGGAGATTTTTCCGGAGCTTTGCGGCGTGGACGGGAGCAAGGTCTGCGCGCAGGTGACGAAAGAAGAGCGCGAGAAGCTGGTATCCGCCCTCAAAGCGCTGCCGATTCCACTGAAAAAATTAGCGCCCATCGAGGAAGCCATCGTCACCCGCGGCGGCGTGAATGTGCGTGAAATCGACCCGGCGACGATGGAAAGCAGGAAAGTCAGCGGGCTGTATTTCGCCGGGGAAGTCATTGACGTGGACGCGCACACGGGCGGCTACAACCTGCAAATCGCATGGGCAACAGGCGCGCTGGCGGGTCAGAGCGCAGGCGAAGAAGAAATAGAAGCAATATAAAAATACTGGGGAGATTGAGACCATTGCATTATATCGTGGTAGACCTTGAGTGGAATCAGCCGATGTCGTTTGACAGTTCGGTATTCCGGCAGGTCGGGGATCGGCTCGTGTTCGAGATGATTCAAATCGGCGCGGTGAAGGTGGACGACAAATATCAGGTGGTGGACAGCATTTCCATCCCGATTCGTCCGCAGTATTATGTGAAGATTCATCCACGCATTCGCAAGATGACGCAGCTGGGCGCGGAAGAACTGGCGGATGCGCCGACGTTCTTGGACGCGATGGCGCAGTTCACGGCGTGGTGCGGCGAGGAATACACACTGTTGACGTGGGGCTGCGACGACATCAGCGTCTGGAAGCAGAACATGGACTTTTTCGGCTGCACCGAGCCGATGCCGCCGATTTGCGACATTCAGCGCCTGTTCTCAGATGTCAATGGCTGCCGTGACCGCAAGGGCTTGAAGGTCGCCATGGAGATGCTCGGCATTGAGCCGGACGCTGCCCGCTACTTCCACAATGCCCTGCACGACGCGTACTACACGGCGCTGGTGTTCGCGCGTCTGCCGCAGCCGGAGGATGTGCTGAAGTACCCGCAGAAGCCGCGTCCGCTCATCCACACTGACAAGCGAGAGCGCGCTGGCGGCGAGACGTTCGGCACGGTGAACGAGGCGTTCGCGAGCGATTTCGCCCGCGTGCCGCGCTGCCCCGTGTGCGGGAAGAAGATGAAGTTAGAGGACGGCGCATACGTCCGGCAGGCGGCGGATAAGTATATCAGCATTGCAAAGTGCCCGCAGCATGGGAATATGCTGATTCGCGTCCGCCTGCGGTTGGAATCGGACGGGCAGAAGCGGCTGACGATGACGGCGGCGAAGGCGTCTCCGTCGAATTTGGCGTATGTGCATACGAAGCGGCTGCAGATGACGCAGCGGGACGCAGCGTATGAGGAGAAGTATGGCAAGCCGGTGGATTTGGAGGCGGAGCTGGAAAAGGCGGATAGGACGTCGATGCCGTTTGAGGAATAATTATTTATTCCGTCCAGCAAACAAAAAGCCTTCCAATACAGTTCGAGGAACATGGGAGGCGATCGCCCCCTTGACCCCTTCGGCTCGCATCTAAGTTTGTTGGATTTTTTTGCGGCAGAAAAACCGCGTTTGCAGACGCAAATACCATTTTGACGCGGAATTAACCATAAACCACATGAAAAACAAAAACACCATTGCCCAAACGGGCATTTTGTGCTATACTGAAAGGGGATAAAGTGGGTAGGCTATGCCGCTTTACCCTCAGGAAAGTGAGGTATTTCATATGAAGACGAATTGTGTCATCACCATCGGCAGACAGTTTGGTTCGGGCGGACGCTATGTCGGACGGATGCTCGCGGAAAAGCTCGGTATCCCGTTCTACGATAAGGAACTTTTGTCCGAAGCTGCCAAGCAGAGCGGCATCTGCGAAGAAATCTTCGAGGACCACGACGAAAAGCCGACCCGCTCCCTGCTCTTCAATCTCGTCACTGGGATGCAGGTACATGGCGACGCCGGTTCGTACTATATGGACATGCCGCTGAACCATAAGATTTTCCTCGCGCAGTTCGATGCCATCCGCTCGATTGCCGATAAGGGCCCGTGCGTCATCATCGGCCGCTGCGCTGACTATGTGCTCAAAGACCGCCCGAACACCATCAGCGTGTTTCTGAAGGCGGAAATGCAGAGCAAGGTGGAACGCGCTGTGAAATACTATGGCGTTGACCCGCAGAAGGCGGAGGATCGCATCCGCAAGGCGGATAAGCAGCGCGCTTCCTACTATAATTATTACGCTACCGCAACGTGGGGCGACGTGAACAACTACGACCTGTGCGTGGACACGGGCAAGCTCGGCGTGGAGGGCACAGCGGAGCTCATCGCCCGCTTCGTCGAACTGCGGCAGGCAATGCTGGAAGCGAAGAAGTGAGCATGAGCAAAACCCTGCGCCGCGCGGCGCTGCTGGTGCTGATGACGATGCTCGTGTGCGCAGTCGCGTGGGCATCTGGCGATATTGACTGGGATACGCCTGCCGCCGGGCAGAATCTGTCCGGAAATGCGGCGGTTGAGAGGCTGAAAGACTATATCCGGCGCGTCAATGAGACGCTTGTTTCCTCCGGTGCGGGGAAAATTGATCCGTGCTATGAGCTGTACCCGACGTTCGCCAGCCTTGGCTTGAACGGCGCGGAGCTTGCTCAGCACGCCGAAATCACCGTGAACATGAACGCGACGGGCATCACCAGCCTTGTCCTGCGAATGGATAACCTGACGAACTTCGCCCTCATCGGCGGCGCGCTGGTGCAGCAGACCAGCCCGAACAGCATCACGCTGGACGAGGCGGTGTCGGCGGTGCAGGCGTATGTGCGCAAGGTGCAGGAGAGCAACGGCAATGGCGTGGTGGAGTCCTTCGAGGAACAGCCGATTCTCTCGCAGGGGACGCAGACACGCCTGTATGGGGCATACTACCCGAACCAGTACCACGACAATGCGAACTGGATGCAGCTGACGATTATTTTCCCCCAGCCGGGAAGCGTGGACGGCGGTCTGCTGCTGAATAACGATGCCGGCCCGACTGCAACCCCTGACCCTGACGGCGACGAAATCAGCGGCTATTTCCCCTTCGACGGCTTTCAGGATAGCCATTTGGAGGTCTTTGTGACCCCGACGCCCGAACCGGATTCGGCGGCGATGGAGCCGTGAAAAATGGGCGGAAATGAGGAACAGCTATGGCGAGAAAATGCACAGAATATCACTACTTTCAGCACACTTATTGGGATGCGATGGCGCAGTACAACTGGACGCGTTGTCCGCACTGCGGGAAGCTGTGCAAACCGAGCAGATTCAAAGCGGCTACTGTGCTCATGCCGATTGAGCTTGTCATCTTCGTGGTGTGCATTTTTTTCCGTAACAGCATGAATGATGCCATCGGGTGGTTTGCTGCCTGGTTGCTGTTTATGCTGCTGCTGTTTCTCCCGCAGTACATCTATGTGCGGTTCTTCATGCCGTATGAGACGCTTTCGGAGGATGAAACGCGGAAGTTCCACGAGTTGCAAAAAAATTGATAATTTGAGCGGCCGCCTTGGGAGCGATTCCGGGCAGCCGCTTTTTGGTGCGCAAAACCGCTGATTCCGGCGAAAAAATCACGCGTTCACAGATTTGTCAAACCGAGTTTACAGAAAAGATGAAAAAAATTCCCGCGAACCCCTTGACAAAGTGACTTGACAGGGGTATATTATGTCATGTGATTAGCACTCGACCACGATGAGTGCTAACAACACAGACCAGCATGGTTCACGGAGAGGAGGGATTGGTCATGATGATGGATGAACGGAAGTTCAGAATTCTGCAAGCCATCATTGACGACTACATCCTCACCGCTGTGCCGGTGGGGTCAAGAACCATCTCGAAGAAATACGACATGGGCTTGTCCTCCGCGACCATCCGCAATGAGATGAGCGATCTGGAGGAACTGGGCTACCTCGATCAGCCGCATGTCTCCGCGGGACGCATCCCGTCCGCAAAAGCGTATCGGCTCTATGTCGATCAGCTGCTGAAGACGGGGCGCATTCCGTCGGATAGCGATGCGGCGGTCAAGGGGCATTTTCTGGGGCGGATGCATCAAATGGAGGATGTGATAGACCACGCCGCACAGGTGCTTTCCTCCCTGACAAGCTACACCGCCGTGGTACTGCCGCCGACGGGGAAAATGCCGAAGATTCGCACGATTCAGCTCGTGCCGGTGTCGGATACATCCGCGCTGGTCGTCATCGTGACGGATATGGGCATTGTCCGCGATCAGGTGGTGCAGGTGGCAAGCGATCTCGACAGCGACGCGCTCTACGCCATCAGCAAGACGCTGACCGAACGCCTTCAGGGGCTGACGCTCCATGAGGCGGTGGCGCAGATGCCGCAGCTGATGCAGGGAATGCACGAGAACGAGCGTCTCCTGCAGGGCTTGGGCAAGGCGCTGGGGCAGCAGGACGAAATGACGCACCCGCATGTAGCGGTTGGCGGCACGAGCAACATGCTCGCGTACCCCGAATACAGCGACATGGAAAAGGCGCGGTCGTTCCTCAGCCTGATGGAAACGCGCGACCGTCTGGCGGACATCATCAGTCAGAAGGGCGAAATGGCGTTCACCGTCCGCATCGGCCCGGAAACGGGCGTGCCGGAAATGGCGGACTGCTCCATCGTCACCGCGACGTACTCTACCGGCTCCGGCCGGCAGGGGACAATCGGCGTGATTGGCCCGACGCGAATGCGGTACAGCCGGGTGCTGTCCGTCATGAACACGATGGGTCAGCAGCTGTCCGAGATGTTCGGAAGTCAGGCGCCACAGAAAAATAAGAAGCTGGATAAATAGCAATGAAATGGAAGAAAGGCAGAAAGCGACCGATGAATGAGCAGCAGAAAACCCCGAAGCAGCCGGAGGAAGATATGACCCCCGACGTGACAGATCAGGAGCAGCCGGCTGCCGAAGCGCCGCAGGAACCCGCCCCGCAGGCGGATGCTCCGGACGTGGACGCACTCAAGAAGGCCGCTGCCAAGGCGGATGAGTATCTGGCGCTCGCCCAGCGCGTGCAGGCGGATTTTGACAACTTCCGCCGCCGCAACGAAGGCGTCCGCGCGGATGCTTTCGCGGAGGGTCAGCGCAAGGTCGCGACCGCGATGCTCCCCGTGCTGGATAACCTTGAACGCGCGCTGGCTGCCGCAGAGAATGCGGATGCCGACGCCCTCAAAACCGGCGTGGAGATGACGCGCAAGCAGATGGTTGCCGCCTACGAAAAGTTAGGCGTGACACCCATTGACCGCCTCGGCGAAAAGTTTGACCCGAATCTGGAAGAAGCCATCATGCAGGGTACGGCGGATGACGGCGAACCCGGCACGGTGTGCATGGTGCTCCAGAAGGGCTATATGATGGACAAGACCGTTCTCCGTCACGCGATGGTGAAGGTCGTGCCCGACTAAGCCCCATTCAATCAGACAGTTCGGGCAGCAATGCCCACTGCATAAATCAGACAATTTCCTAAACATTCGACATAGATATTGGAGGACAAGATTATGAGCAAGATTATTGGTATTGACCTTGGTACGACGAACAGCTGCGTGGCGGTCATGGAAGGCGGCCAGCCGGTTGTTATCCCGAACGCGGAAGGCGCGCGCACCACGCCGTCTGTTGTGGCTTTCTCCAAGGACGGCGAGCGCATGGTCGGTCAGATCGCAAAGCGTCAGGCCGTGACCAACCCCGACCGTACCGTCATCTCCATCAAGCGTGAGATGGGCACGAACTACAAGGTGAACATCGACGGCAAGGCCTACACCCCTCAGGACATTTCCGCTATGATTCTGACGAAGATGAAGGAAACGGCGGAAGCCTATCTGGGTGAAAAGGTCACGCAGGCGGTCATCACCGTCCCGGCGTACTTCAATGACGCTCAGCGTCAGGCGACCAAGGACGCTGGCCGTATCGCGGGTCTGGAAGTGCTGCGTATCATCAACGAGCCGACGGCTGCTTCTCTGGCATACGGCCTTGAGAAGGACGGCAACCAGAAGATTCTGGTGTACGACCTCGGCGGCGGCACGTTCGACGTGTCCATCCTCGACATTGGCGATGGCGTGTTTGAAGTGCTTGCCACCAACGGCAACACCCGCCTGGGCGGCGACGACTTCGACCAGCGCATCATCGACTATGTGGCGGATCAGTTCCAGAAGGAAAATGGCATTGACCTGCGCAAGGATCGTGCCGCGAGCCAGCGCTTGAAGCAGGAAGCGGAAAAGGCGAAGATTGACCTGTCCGGCACCACCAGCGCGAACATCAACCTGCCGTTCATCACGGCGGATGCCAATGGCCCGAAGCACCTCGATGTGACTATCACCCGTGCGAAGTTCGAGGAACTGACCGCTGACCTCGTGCAGGCGACCATCACGCCTATGGAAAAGGCTTTGAAGGACGCGGGCCTGACCTACAATGACATCAGCAAGATTATTCTGGTTGGCGGTTCTACTCGTATCCCGGCTGTTCAGGCGGCTGTGAAGCGCGTGACCGGCAAGGAACCCTTCAAGGGCATCAACCCGGACGAGTGCGTGGCTATCGGCGCTGCCATTCAGGGCGGCGTGCTGGGCGGCGAAGTGAAGGACGTGCTGCTGCTGGACGTCACCCCGCTGTCTCTGGGTCTGGAAACCGAAGGTCACATCTTCACGCGCCTGATTGACCGCAACACCACCATCCCGACCAGCAAGTCGCAGGTGTTCTCCACCGCGGCGGATGGTCAGACGACGGTTGAAATCAACGTCCTGCAGGGCGAACGTCAGATGGCTTACGACAACAAGTCCTTGGGCCGCTTCCAGCTGACCGGTATTGCGCCCGCTCCCCGCGGCGTGCCGCAGATTGAAGTTACCTTCTCCATCGACGCGAACGGCATCGTGAATGTCTCCGCAAAGGATAAGGCGACTGGCAACGAGCAGAAGATTACCATCACCGCTTCCTCCAACCTGACCGAGGAAGAAATCAACCAGCGCGTCAAGGAAGCTGAGCAGTACGCTGAGCAGGACAAGAAGCGCAAGGAAGAAGTCGAAACCCTCAACCATGCTGACTCCATGATTTACGAGATGGAGAAGCAGCTGCGCGAGAACGGCGACAAGCTGTCCGCGGAAGACAAGGCGACTGTCGAGAGCGAAATCGCGAACTTCAAGAAGGTGCGCGAGGGCAACAACGCGGAGGAAATCAAGAACGCGATGGATGCCTTCACCCAGAAGGTGTACGCCATCTTCGGCAAGCTGTATCAGCAGCAGGGCGGCGAGCAGGGTACGAACCCCGAACAGCCGCAGGCCGGTACGCAGAACGCGGACGGCACCTATGAGGCGGACGGCGACGTTCACTAAGCAATGAAACATCCGCAGAAGCAGCACCGGCTGTTTCTGCGGATGCAAGTCATATCCGAGCCGGGAGTGCCGTCCAACGTGCCTCCCGGTATATTTGGGTCAATCGCCCATGCAGGGGATGTGCATCATGCTATGCACCATTCAAGCCGGGAAAGCCCTAAGAGTGGCGGCGACCGAAGGGGTCAAGGGGGCGACCGCGGACTTCGTCCGTTTCCATTGCCCCCTTGTCGCGCCCGCAGGCGCGATTCCCCTGCTTCCGAAAGAAATCCACTTCATCGAAGCGAATTTCTCCGCATGAGCAATGCAAAAAGCCGGATTATCAATCAGAGGTGAACAAACGTGGCGAACAAGCGCGATTATTACGAAGTGCTGGGTATCGATAAAAACGCGACGGATGAGGACATTAAGCGCGCCTACCGCAAGAAGGCGAAGGAATGCCACCCCGACCTGCACCCCAACGACAAGGAAGCGGAAGCCCGCTTCAAGGAACTGAACGAAGCCAATGAGGTGCTGTCCGACCCGGATAAGCGCGCCCGTTACGACCAGTTTGGCTTTGATGGCCCGGATATGGGCGGCGGCGCGGGCGGCAATCCGTTCGGCGGCATGGACTTCAGCGGCATGGGCGGTATGGGCGATATCTTCGACCAGCTGTTCAACGGCGGCATGGGCGGCAGTGCACAGGCGCGCCGGAATGCCCCTCGGCAGGGCAACGACGTGCGCTATGAATTGCGCCTGACCTTCGAGGAAGCGGCGAAGGGCTGCCATAAATCCGTCGAATTTTACCGCTATGAAAACTGCGCAACCTGCGGCGGCAGCGGCGCAAAGCCCGGCACGCAGCCGCAGACCTGCTCCATGTGCAAAGGCACGGGGCAAATCCGCCAGAGCGGCGGCTGGATGACGACCGTGCGTACCTGCCCGGCTTGCGGCGGCAGCGGCAAGGTCATCAAGGACAAGTGCTCGTCCTGCGGCGGTTCGGGGCGCGTTCGGATGCGCCGGACGCTGGAACTCGATGTCCCCGCTGGTGTGGATGACAATATCGTCCTGAGCAAGCGCGGGCAAGGCGAACCCGGCGCGAACGGCGGCCCGAACGGTGATTTGCTCATCCAGATTACCGTCAAGCCGCATAAGCTATTCCGCCGCGAGGGCACGAACCTGCGCCTGGAAGTGCCGATTTCCTTCACGCAGGCGGCGCTCGGCGCGGAAATCGACGTCCCGACGCTCGATGGCAGCGTGAAGTACACCATCCCCGAAGGCACGCAGACGGACACCGAGTTCCGCATCCGCGGCAAGGGCATCCAGCAGCTTGGGTCGAACAACAAGGGCGATCTGATTTTCAAGGTGCGCGTGGAAACTCCGCGCCGCCTGACCGAAAAGCAGCGCGAGCTGCTCCGCCAGTTCGACGGCGACGACAACGGCAAGCAGTACGACCAGAGAAAGACCTTCATCGACAAGGTGAAGGAACTGTTCGATAAGTAATAAGAAATCCACCTTCTAAGGGCGCAGCGTCCCCCCGGAAGGTGGATTTTCTATGTTGATTGATGCGTCAACGACGGCTTGCCTGTTTGGTTTGCCAACAGCTTGTTTTATATTTGACTTTTGGTGTGCTGTGCGCTATACTATTTTTGAGCATTATGGTGAAAGGTGACGGAATATGCCGAAAGACAAACGACGAGGCGGTGCAGGGCGTTTGCTCCATCTGAACGTAGGCAATGTCCTTTGTGCTATTGCAGTGGTGATACTTTTCATTGCAATCGGAACAAAACTTGCGCCAGTGTTCCGTACCTCACCCCGAATTATTACTGCCTCGACGCTCACGGATGTTGTTGATATTGCAGAACTATCAACGGCAGAATTCACCTACACAGGTATTGCTGAAGCTTATAAGGACGCTGAACACAAAAATCTCCTGTGCCATATCCGTTATACTGCCGTAGTAAAAGCGGGTATCACGATGAGTGATATTGTTTTCGAGGTCAACCATGATAGCAAAACCGTCACAGCAACGCTTCCGAAAATCAAATTGACGGCATATATCGCAGATGAAAGCAAGTTGTCGCTGATGCCATCTAACCCGGATATTAATCTCCACGATTTGATAGCAGTGTGTGAACAGGATGCACAGGAAGAGGCGCTTGCGTCCAGCGAGTTGCTTTCTTCCGCGGAAGAAAACATTAAATCCATCGTGAACGGGTTGCTTTACCCTGTGCTGGTCAGCCATCAATACGCGTTGATTTGGAAGTAAGAGGGGCACTATGGCAAGTCTCAAAAATAAATTGTTTGCTGGTAAAACTTCTTTATGGATGCGGAAGAATAGAAAACCGCTCTGCATAGCAGTGGCTTGTCTACTGGCGGCACTGCTTGTTTTTGCCTTTCCAATTAAGCAGGAAGATGCACCTGACTTTGTTTTTGATGAGTACACCAATGTATCGAAAATTTGCGAGTTATCTACGCTGCGCTGTTACTACCACAATGTAGCCGAGTTTGAAAAACAACCGGAAGGGCTGTTTCAGTATGGACTGGCTGCGCGCTACGGCTATAAAAAGCTGTGGATGGAGTACAGCGGAACGGTTGAAATCGGAATCAATGCAGATGAAGTGGTGGTGAGTGCACCAGACCAAAACGGCGTTGTTCGAGTTTATGTGCCGGATGCCGTCATCCTAAACATTTCTGCGGATAAAGATTCGCTGACACCGCCGCTGACGGAGACAGGGTGGCTGACGTATATCACCCGCGAAGAAGAGGCTTTGGCTTTCTCTGAAGCGCAGAAAAACATGCGCCTGCAGGCAGAGAGCGATACGCGTCTGCTCGCAAGAGCGAAGAACAATGCCAAGAAGCTGATTGAACAGTACATCATCAATATTGGCAACGAACTGGGGGAGACTTATTCTGTCCAATGGCTCGATGCACCGGCAAAGCAGTAAAGGGAGGGAAAACAATGGACAAGAATATTGGGAAAATCATCATTGCTGTCGTTGCGGTTGCAGCGTTAGTGGTAATTGCCTGCTTCCTGTGATGGGCGCTAATTGTATGCGGTTCGCTGAATATATCAAAGAACAGAAGCGCAATATCCTTTGCTTCATTCTGGCGTTTGGCACCTATTTGTTGAATCGCTGTGTGCTTCAAGCGCATACGCAGAATGGCGTTCGCTATTTCTGCCAATGTTATCTTAACGACATGCTGTGCCCGCTTTGTTTCCTGCCGCTGGTTGATATGCTGGGCGCATGGGTTCATCATCCTTTGCGGAGAATAAGGGATGTTCTGCTGCTGATTGGCTGCGCCAGCTTGATTTGGGAAGGCGTGACCCCTGCAATCAACCCAAAGTCGGTTTTTGACTGGCTTGATTTCCTATGCTATTTTGCCGGTGCAGTGGCATACTGGCTGTTGATTCATAAAAGCAAATCAAACAAGAAATCCACCTTCTAAGGGCGCAGTTCCCTGGAAGGTGGATTTTTTGCATTTCGATTGCCGGCACCGGGAAGATTTTCCGCCGCAGAAGCGTTCTATAAGCGAAAACCCGCTGGATGGAGGGAACAAGAATGCGGAAAATCCTTGCAATGCTGCTGAGTGTGATGCTGCTGCTGACCGCGGCGGTTGCGGAAACGTCTGCCCCCTACGCGCCGGAGACGGTACTGCCCCTCGTGGCGAACAATCGCCCGTACCGCGACTTTGCGCGCGGCGCGATTTCCTCAAGCGAGGACGCTATTGAACAGGCGAAAGCGTGGCTGTATCTGCCGCTGTTCGTCACGAACTTTTCCGCGAAGTCCGAAGCTGTCGATTGGTCTGCCATGCGCGCGGAAGAGGGATGGTATGTGACGGCGTACATGCGGAATACGTTTGTCTGGCTGCTGATGGATGAGCAGGGGCGCGTGCAGGCGTATGATTTCGACCTGCTGGGCAATGCCAGCCTGACCTATGACGGCGCACTGCCAGACAACCTCGATGAGGCGATTTCCAGCTACATTCGGCGCTTTGCCGACCTGAACGGCTTTGTGGAAGTGGCGGATTATGCCCGTGAGGAAGTGACGACGTTCGGGGATTACGCCGTCGCGGTCACGGTGCAAGTGACGCTGGACGGCACACCGTACCGCTTCACGATGCGGTTGGACATGATGGCGTTCACATCGGTGGAAAACGCTAATCTGCACCCGACCGCCGCGCAGACCCAGCGGGACATCCTCCTGCTCATGCGCGATAACTTGGCGGAAAAGGGCGTTGACATTACCCAGACGTTCTTCGCCGTTCAGGCGGATGATGCGGACGGCGAAACGAAACTGACGGGCATTGCCTCCTTCCCGGCGGACGCGGCAAGCGACGCTATCCGCGAGCAGTACGGCGAATTGGGACGCTACACGCTGCATTACAGCGGGCGCGCGTCGGAAGCGGGCATCGAGCGCGTGGAGCTGTCCGACTGGCAGGAAACAACGGCAACTGCGCAATTCCCTCTGGCGCTGTATGCGCTGGTGGACGGCAAATATCTGGTGCCGGACGGCGAACTGGCGGCTGGCACAGCGTATCTTGCGCTGGACAGCATGGGTTTGCGTGGTAGAAACGTAATTCCGCTGGAGAGCATCACCATGCTGACCCGCATCCGCTACGCCCGCGCGGACGGTACATTCGCGGAAAGCTGGGTTTCGTCGGATACGCTGACGGAAAACGATGCGGCGCCTGCCGCCCCGAAGCGCGAGCCGATTCCGACGCTGGAAAGCTACCAAATCACCCTGAACGGTACGGCGTACACCGCGTTTGCCATCAACAAGGTGGAAAAGGGCTATGATACTTTTGCGGACATTGCCGGCACGCAGACGGCGGTTGTGGATGTGCTGACGAGCGCCGCGCAGGGCGTGATTGCGGAGTACGGCGTGGACGCGTCGGATTTGCTGTGCCGCACCGTGGTGGAGTACGGCTACCGCGCCGACAAAGGCTGCTGGCAGGTGGATTTCACGATTCCTCAGCGCGACATGGCGGATGATGCCTATGAAGTGGAAGTGGATGACAAGGACGGCAAAGTGACGGGGCTGTGGGGGCCGCAGGATGGGAATGGGTGAGACGAATGCGGAATTCGCAATTCGGAATGCGGAATAGTGCGTGTTGAGACAGCACGCGGAAGAATAGTTGTTTTCCAATATAAAAAGCGCCTGTGGTGGGCGCTTTTTATTGATGCTATTTTTTGCATAGAACTGTGGGGTTATCCAGAAAATTTGTCGCTGTGGCGGCGGAACTCCTGCATAAACACGCGGGCATTGTATGCAGTCGTCACCAACCCAATCGCGCGAAAGGGAGTCCAGAGGGGCGAAGACCCCTTGGGTCACTCCTGCCACACATTCCCCAGCGACCGCAGCCAGCCGACAACATCCATCTGCCACGCGGATTCCAGCGCGGAGGGGGTCAGGATGGCGGAAATTTCGCCGTAAGTGCCGCACCCGGACGAAAGCAGCAGCGCGTGCGTACCGAACTTCCGCGCAAGGGACAGGTCGTGGACGACGGATACCACCGCGTGCCCCGGTTCGCGCCGCCACGCGTCGATGAGCAGAAACAGCTCCTGCTGGAAGCGCAAATCCAAATGGTTGCCGGGTTCGTCCAGCAGCAGCACGTCCGGCTCCTGACACAGCACCTGCGCCAGCAGCATCCGCTGGCGTTCGCCGCCGGAGAGCGTCAGGATATTTTGACGCCGCTTGTCCTGCAATTGCACGGCTTGGAGCGCGCGCTCCACCGCTTCCGCGCCGCCGTTGTCCGCCTGCAAAAGCCCCCGATGCGCGTATCGCCCCATCGCGACGACTTCTTCCACCGTGTAGGCGTAGGCAAGGTCGCTCAGCTGGCGCAGCATTGCCATCCGGCGCGCAAGCTGGCGCGGCTTCATGCGGCGCAGGTCGGTGCCGTCCAGCGTCACCAGCCCGGTGTAGGGCAGTTCTTGGCTGACGGCGCTCAGCAGGGTGGATTTCCCCGCGCCGTTTGGCCCGCAAATCATCAGCCATTGCCCGTCAGAGACGGAAAAGGACACGTCATGCACAATCTCGGTGCGCCCGCGAAGGACAGAAACATGCTCGGCGGATAGGTTCATGCGCGCTCCCTCCTTTTCGTCTGCAGGAAGATGACAAGAAACGCCGCTGCGCCGATGATGGACGTGACCACGCCGACGGGCAGCACTGCCGGGGCGAGAATTGTCCGGGAAATCAGGTCGGCGAGGAGCAGGAAAATCGCGCCGCCGTAGAGACAGGCGGGCAGCGTCCGGCGATGATTCGCGCCGACAATCAGGCGAATCATGTGCGGCGTGACCAGCCCGACGAAGCCGATGCCGCCGCCGACGGACACGCTCATGCCGATCATCGCGCTGACGCAGATCATCACGGTCAGCTTCACGCGCCGCACGGACACGCCCACATGCAGCGCGTATTCTTCGCCCATGCTCATGGCGTTGAGCGCCCGCGCCTGCGTCAGGATGATGCCGCCGCAGAGCAGCAGCGTTGCCAGCAGTGTCAAGGCATTCTGGTAGCTGGCGGAAGAGAGGTTGCCCATCGTCCAGAAGGTGATGGCGCGCAGCTTATCGCCGGAGAACGTTATCAGCAGCGACAGCAGCGCCGACACGAACATGGAGAACACAACGCCGAGGAGAATCAGCGTGTTGGTGGCGAGGGAGTGGTCAAGAGCGAAGGCGAGGGCAAGGAGGACGACGAGGGAGAGGAACGCGGAGAGCATCGCCGCGCCCGCCGTGCCGCCGAAGGGCAGGAACGGGATGGACACGCCGCTGAGAATCGCGAGTGCCGCACCGAGCGACGCGCCCGAACTCACGCCCAGCGTTGAGCCATCTGCCAGCGGATTGCGCAGCAGCCCCTGCATGGCGCAGCCGCCCAGCGCCAGCATTGCCCCCACCAGCGCCACGCACAGCACGCGCGGCAGGCGGGTATACAGGATGATGGCAACGGTTGATCCGCTGGGCTGCTCCCAACCGGCGATGGCGCGGAAGATGATTTCCGCCGTATCGCGGAAGGGGACGCTGACGCTGCCCACGCCGATGCACAGAATCAGCGTCAGCACGGTCAGCAGCGCGAACAGCAGGTGCTCCCGCAGATGAAATGTCGTTTCTTTCATGATAACTCCTGCTAGGAAAAGAGCCGCCCGCATCCACGACCTGCGAAGATGCGGACGGCTTTTGCTGATTAGCGGATGGGCCGACAGGTACGATTCGCCAAGCAGCAAGCAAGTTCAACTAACTTAGATGGGGATGCGAAGCAGTCCAGAGGGCGATCGCGGACTTCGTCCGTTTCCATTGTCCCCTTGTCGCGCCCGCAGGCGCGAAATCTCCTGCTTTCGGGAAAGAGCAGCTATGGTCGCAAGACCAGCTATTCGGTCGCGCCCATCCGGCGCGACACAGCACTGATGTTGGAAAGAGCAGCTTGGGGGCGCTCCTGAGGGAGCGCGAAGTTACTGGCAGGGACGCTTCGCTGCCTGCGCCTTTGTGGACTTTTCCTTTGGAATGGTCACACGAGGAACAGTTGGGGCGTTGCCCCAAACCCCACAAGGGAGCTCCGCCCCTTGACCCCGCAAGGGGAAATTTTCCCCTTGACCCCTTTCGCGCGATTGAGTTGACTTCGCTTTCATACTCCTTCCGCGTGCTGCTCCATTTGGGCTTACGCCGCGGGCGTTACCTCTTCCTCCGCCGCATCCGTCACCAGATTCAGCAGGAACTGCGCGGCTTCCACCAGACGCGGGCCGGGACGCGTCATCGCGTTATTATCGCCCAGCACCACATGGCCTTCCTTCACCGCCGTCACGTCTTCCCAGCCCGCGCGGGAGCAGATTTCCGTCACGCCGTCCATGTCGTTGACCATGTAGTTCGTCGTCGTGATGATGTAATCCGGGTTCGCGGCAATCACCTGTTCTTCGCTCGCGCCGAACCAGCGCTGCTGGTCGTGGAACACATTCGTCACGCCGCACAGGGTCGCCAGTTCATCCATGAACGTACCCTGACCCGCAGACCAGATGCCGTAGGGCAGGGGGCTGATTTCAAAGTACACCGTCTTGCCGGAGACATTCGCGGCGGCAGCCTTTTCCGCAACATCCGCAAAAGCAGCCTTCATGTCGGCAATCAGGGCAGCGGCTTCGTCGTTCTTGTCAACGAGTTCGCCCAGCAGGGTGATGGCGGTGTAAACGCCCTCAATGTCCTGTGCGCTGCTGACGACGACCTTCACGCCCGCCTGCTCCAAAGCAGCGATCTGCTCTTCGGTCTGGCTCATCGTCGTCATGACGACCACCTGCGGGTTCAGCGCCAGAATTTCCTCGATGTTTGTGTTCGAGCCGGACGCAACGACCGGCACTTCCAGAATGGTTTCCGGGTAATCGACGTAAGTACCGCGGCCGACGATGGTATCCTGCGCACCCAGCGCGCAGAGGATTTCCGCGTCAGAGGGCTGGAGGACGACGATGCGCGTCACGGGCTCATCAATCGTGATTTCATGGCCGGTCATGTCCGTCAGGGTGACGGATTCGGCGAGCGCGGACATGCTCAGCAGCATCGCCAGCGCCAGCAGCAGGGCAAAGAAACGATTGGACTTCATAGGGGTATCCCTCCTGAAATGAAATCAAATGAAGCAGCGGAGGGGAACGAAAATGCCTGTTTTTCCGCGCACTTTTCGGGAAAAACAGGAACTTCAACAGGCGCGGACAATTGCCGCGCTGTGTGCTTCCTCCCATCCCCAGGGGAGGCGTTTTCCCGTTCACAGGCAGGTCTCCCGGCTTGGCTTCCTCCGCAGGAGCACCTTCCCAGCGATTTTTTCGCCAGTGGCTGCACCGATTTTCCTCGGCACACGCTCCCTTGTCTGCTTCACGGTTGCTGGGACAGCGCCGGTCTTGCACCGGCTTCCCATGCTCGCCGAACACGCCCGTGTCCGACGCCGCGCATCGCTGCGCACCTGTGTGGGCTGTTCATTTGTCACGGATATTATACATGCTGACGGCGCACTTGTCAATCTGTTACGCTTCCTTGACACTTTCCCGGCGATTTGCTATAATTCTGATGGAAGAAACCGCACTTGTGGATTTCATCCGTTTTCTTTGCATATCATTTCGCACACAAGGTGCGAGTTCCCTTTCCAAGCCTAAATCAAGCATGGATAACCCCGTTTCCCCTGTAACGATAAAAATTAAGCAACATGGGAGTGAACGCGCCGAAGGGGTCAAGGGGGCGATCGCGGACTTCGTCCGTTTCCATTGCCCCCTTGGCGCCTCCGCAGAGGCGAAACCCCTGCGACAAAACGCACAATATCCGAAAATGCAGCCTTCCACCCAAAAAGCAATCAGCGCCCATGTTCGGCGCGCCTTGCCGAACCTTTTCCCCCATAGGAGGTGAACACCATGGAACACCGCCCCTTCATCAGCGTCATTATCCCCGTCTGGAACGGGGCAAGGTACTTGGATGCTTGCCTGAACAGCATCCTGCGCCAAAGCTGGCAGCACTTCGAGATCATCATTGTTGATGACGGCAGCCGCGATGCAACGTGGAATATGCTGATGCGCTGGAAGAAACAGGATGCGCGCATTATCCCTTTCCATCAGGAGAACGCCGGCGTGTCCGAAGCCCGCAATACCGCCATGCGACATGCGTCCGGCGATTATTACCGCTTCGTGGATGTGGACGACCAGCTTCCGCCGGATTCGCTGGAACAGCTCGTTCGCTGCGCTGAGAAAAATCAGAGCGATTTGGTGCTGGCGGCGTATACCGAGGTGCTGGGCACGACCCGAACCGTCCGCGATTTGGGCAAATGCACCGATACGGTGGAGAGTGCCGAGTTCCTGCGCCGCTTGGAGCGCCTGAGCAACAGCTTTTATTACGGCGTGCTGTGGAACAAAATTTTCCGCGGCGACATCATCCGCCAGCATGACCTGCGCTTCACCTCCGGCTTGCACTGGGGTGAGGACTTCGTGTTCGTCATGCAGTACCTTGAGCATGCCGAGCGTATGTCCTACATCACCACCCCGGTTTACGATTACTTCCGCAACCCCAACGGCGCGGTTGTTCGCCAGCTGGTGAACTGCTTCCGACACCCCATTGTCTCCATTCAGGCGCGCCTGACGGTCTACCGTTCTTACGAGCAGCTTTACCGCGCGCGCGGTCTGTATGACCAGTACAAGCGCATCCTCTGGCGCTACCTCTTCCGATTTACACTGCGGAATTGATATTGATTTCGGAATAAAAATCGAATTTTACGGTGAAAAATTCCGAAATGGGAATAAAGTCGGCGCGCTATATTGCTGCTGCGGACAAATTCGGCAGCGGATAGCCCCAAAAGTGGCGGCACCGAAGGGGTCAAGGGGGCGATCGCGGACTTCGTCCGTTTCCATTGCCCCCTTGTCGCGCCCGCAGGCGCGATTCCCCCTGCAACCCAAAAGCACAAGCAGCTTATAATAACAAAAATGAACCCTGAAACTTACAGCGAGTGAGGCATCTTCATGTTCGACGACAGCTGTTATATGGAACCCCTCCATCTGGCGGGGCGGCTCATCATGGAAAACGGCGGCGAAACCTGCCGCGTCGAAGAAACCGTGCTGCGCATGGGCCATGCGTTCGGCTTCCGCGAGGTGGAATGTTTCGCCGTGCCAAGCGGGCTGTTCGTCAGCTACCGCAAGAGCGACGGCACCATCGAGACCGCCGTCAAGCGCATCCGCCGCAAGGGAATAGACTTGACCCGCATCGACGAGGTGAACGCCATCTCCCGCCATTTGGAGCAGGAGAAAATGTCTTGTCAGGAAGTTCTCAGCCAGCTCAAAGCTGTCGAGCGCCGACCTTCCCGCTTGTCCCCGCTGCAAATGGCGGGCGCGGCAGCCATGTCCACCGCTGGATGGTCACTGATGTTCGGCGGCGGCGCGTGGGACATGGTGACAGCATTCTTCGTTGGGCTGCTGATTGAGTGGGTGACGCTGCTGATGGATAAATTCCACATGCAGACCCTTGTCGCGACGCTGGCAGGCGGCTTCCTCGCAGCGTTCCTCCCGATGGCGGTCAACCGCCTGACCGGGGCGCTGGTTGTCGAAGCGGCCGTCGCGGGCGCGCTGATGCCCATGCTGCCCGGCTTGGCGATGACGAACGCTGTGCAGGACACCATGCGCGGCGATATGGTATCGGGCATTTCCTCTGCGGTCAGCGCGGCGATGTCGGCGGTGCTGCTTGCTGTCGGCGCACTGGCGGGCACGGCGTTCCTGCGCCTGCTGACGGGAGGTGCGGCATGAGTTACGAACCGCTGGGTCAAGGGCTGTGGTATTTTCTGACGTCGTTTGTTGGTACGCTCGGCTTCGCGATTCTGCTTCATGCGCCTAAACGCGCGTGGCTGCCCGCAAGCCTGATTGGCGCAATGACTTACACGCTCTATTGGTCGCTCAAGCAGCTTTCGCTCGATGAGGCCGCGTCAATGTTCCTCGCGGCGCTGTTCGGGTCGCTGCTGGCGCAGTTTTGCGCAAGGAAAATGCGCATGATTGCGACGATTTTCCTGCTGCTGTCGGTGGTGGCGCTTGTGCCGGGGCTGGGGCTGTACCGCTGCATGGAGCAGCTGGGGCATCAGCAGTATGCCCTCGGCGCGCAGACCGGCATCCTGACGATGGCGGGCATCCTGATGATGGCGCTGGGCATCGGCGTGGGCAGCTTCCTGTTCAAGCTCGTCGTCAGCGGGACGAAGAAAATCATGCCGGGAGGAAAGCAGAAATGAGTATCAGCGTGATGGCGATGGGGCGCATGAAGGAGAAGCCCTATCGGCAGATGGCGGATGAATACCTGAAGCGGCTGTCGCGCTACGGCAAGTTCGAGGAGATTGAGCTGCCGGATTTGCCTGAACCCGCGAACACCTCCGAAGCCATTGAGCGGCAGATTCGCGACAAAGAGGGCGAAATGATGCTCAGCCGCCTGAAACCGTCGGACTATGTGATTGCGCTGACGATTCCCGGCAAGATGCACGATTCGCCCGGCTTATCGCGCCATTTGGATGAGCTGCTGACGCGCGGCGAGAGCAGCATTGTATTCGTTATCGGCGGTTCGCTGGGGCTGGGGGATGCCGTCATCCGCCGTGCGAACGAGGAAATGTCGATGAGCAAAATGACGTTCCCGCATCAACTGGCGCGCGTGATGCTGCTGGAACAGCTGTATCGTGCCATGAAAATCCGAGCAGGAGAGAGGTATCATAAATGAGCGAGCAGAAAAAGCAGCAGAAGCAGCCGCCGAAGCGGGCAACATCCGGCATTTTTGCCATCCTGATGGCATTACTGCTGCTTATCTTGGGACAGCAGGGAATTTTGCCGCTGGGCGACACGGCGGATGCGCCGGATGCCCTGCCGACCGCAACCATCGCCGCGGCGTTGACGGACAGTCCGACCAGCGCCCCGACGCAAGCGCCGCAGCAAACGGCGATTACTGCCCCGCAGGACATTGCGGATTACATCTTCGCCCACGGGACGCTGCCGGACAACTTCCTGACGAAGAGCGAGGTGCGGCAGCTGGGCTGGGACAGCAGCCAGAACTACGTCAGCGACGTCGCACCGGGGTATTCCATCGGCGGTGACAAGTTCGGCAACTACGAGGGCTTGCTGCCGGATGCGTCCGGGCGCAAGTGGTACGAAGCGGACGCGAACTACACGGCCGGGCCGCGCGGCGCAGCGCGAATCCTCTACTCGTCGGACGGGCTGGTGTACTACACGAACGACCACTACCAGACGTTTACGGAAATGCACCCGTCGGGGAAATAAAAGGGAATAAAAAGAGCGACCTCTTTCGGCTGATGGCTTCAGCGGGAAAGAGGTCGCCGTTTTTGATTTGGGGAAAAATGGCGCCGAAGGTTTCCAAAGGGCGCAAAGCTGCATGGGAATGTCCGTGCCGAAGGGGTCAAGGGGGCGATCGCGGACTTCGTCCGTTTCCATTGCCCCCTTGTCGCCTCCGCAGAGGCGAAATCCTCTGCTTGCGGGGAAGAGTAGTTATGGTCGCAAGACCAGCAATCCGGTCGCGCCCATTTGGCGCGACACAGCATAGATGTTGGAAAGAGCAGCTTGGGGGCGCATCTGCGGATGCGCGAAGTTACTGGCAGGGACGCTTCGCTGCCTGCGCCTTGTTGACTTTTCCTTTTGAGTAGGTCTGACGAGGAACAGTTGGGGCGTTGCCCCAACCCCTACAAGGGAGCTCCGCCCCTTGACCCCGCAAGGGGGAATCCCCCCTTGACCCCTCCGCGCGATTGAGTTGGTCGCTTTTCCCTTACGGCTTCCGCGTGTTTATCCTTTTGGCGATTTCCTTAGCTTAGCGCAAACTGCGACTGATACAAATTCGCATAGAACCCCTGCTTCTTCAGCAGCTCCTCATGCGTTCCCTGCTCAATAATATGCCCATCCTTCATCACCAGAATCACATCCGCTTCCTGAATCGTCGAAAGCCGATGCGCCACGATGAACGACGTGCGCCCATTCATCAGCCGCGCAAAAGCGGACTGAATCTTGATTTCTGTGCGCGTGTCGATGGAAGACGTCGCTTCGTCCAGAATCAGCATCGGCGGAAGTTCGCCGTTTTCGCCGCCCAGCATCACGCGGGCAATGCAGAGCAGCTGCTTCTGTCCCTGCGAGATGTTGGCGCCGTTTTCGGTGATAACCGTGTCGTAGCCGTCGGGCAGGCGGCGGATGAAGCTGTGCGCGTGGGCGGCCTTCGCGGCGGCGATAACGTCCTCTTCCGATGCGTCGGGGCGGCCGTAGGCGATGTTGTCGCGAATCGTGCCCGCCTTCAGCCAAGTGTCCTGCAAGACCATGCCGAAGCTCTTGCGCAGGGAGTGGCGCGTCGCGTTGCGAATGTCCGTGCCGTCGACAAGAATCGCACCGCTGTTTACGTCGTAGAAGCGCATCAGCAGGTTAATCATGGTCGTTTTGCCGCAGCCGGTCGGGCCGACGATGGCAATGCGCTGACCGGGCTTGACGTGCAGGTTGAAGCCCTCAATCAGCGGACGGTCGGGCACATAGCGGAAGCAGACGTCCTTGAGATCAACCGTGCCCTTGGGGGAGAGCACGACGGCGTTTTCCTTGTCCGGCACGCGGTCGTCCTCATCCAGCAGGGAGAAAACGCGCGCGGCGCAGGCAAGGGCGTTTTGCAGCTCGGTCACAACGCCGGAGATTTCGTTGAAGGGCTTGGCGTACTGGCTGGCGTAGCTGAGGAAAACGCTCAAATCACCCACGGAAATGCCGCCGCCGACCGCCGACAGCGCGCCGACGAGCGCGACCGCCGCATAGATGATGTTGTTGACCAGACGGGTGGAGGGGTTCGTGAGGCTGGAGAAGAACGTCGCGTTCAGGCTGACGCGCCCCAACTCGTCGTTGATGCAGTCAAAATCGCTCAGCGAGGCGGCTTCGTGCCCGAAGGACTGCACAACCTTCTGCCCTTCAATCAGCTCGTTGATGAGCGCCGTCTGCTGCCCGCGCACACGCGCCTGCTCGGTGAAGTAGTGGTGCGTCTTTCGGGCGATGAAGGACGCGACGAACATCGACAGCGGCGTCAGCACCACGACCAGCAGGGCAATCATCCAGTTCTTGATGAGCATGATGGTCAGCGTGCCGACAATCAGCACAACGCCGGTGAACAGCTGCGTGAAGCCCATGAGCAGACCGTCGGAGAAGGTGTCTACATCGGCAATCATGCGGCTGACGAGGTCGCCGGAGGGATGCGCGTCCAGATAGCTCAGCGGCAGGCGCTGGAGCTTGTGGAATGCCGCATTGCGCAGGTCGCGGCTGATGTTGTAGGCAATCTTGTTGTTGCTGGTGGCAAGAAACTGCTGGGCAGCCGCGGACAGCGCCGCAACGACGGCATTCCACACCGCAAAGACCAGCACGCCGGACAGATTTACCTGACCCGCGCCGAGCATCTGGTCAATCGCCTTGCCAGTCAGAATCGGAATGAGCAGCTGCGCCGCCGCGCTCACGCACGCGCACAGCAGGCTGATAATCACCAGCACCCGATACGGCTTCACATATTGCAGGACGCGCAGGAGCGTGCCCTTCTGCTGCTTGAGCTTGTTGGTCTTCACTGCACGTCACTTCCCTTCCGGAACTGGCTTTCGTGGATTTCACGGTAGACCTCGCACGTCTGCATCAGCGCATCGTGCGTGCCGATGCCCACCACATGCCCGTCGTCCAGCACGATAATCTGGTCGGCGTGGCGCAGGGACGAGGTGCGCTGGGAAACGATGAAGAGCGTCGTTTCCGCGGGCAGGGTGCGCAAGGCTTTGCGGAGCGCGGCATCCGTGGCGTAGTCCAGCGCGGAGGCACTGTCGTCCAGAATCAGAATGTCAGGATGTCCCACCAGCGCGCGGGCGATTGTCAGGCGCTGACGCTGACCGCCGGACAGGTTGCGTCCGCTCTGCTCCACCGGATCATCGAGCTTGCCCGGCTTCTGGCGGACAAAATCCTCCGACTGCGCAATGGACAGCGCGTGCCACAATTCTTCGTCCGTGGCATTCTCGTTGCCCCAGAGCAGATTCGAGCGAATCGTGCCCTTGAACAGCTGCGCCTTCTGCATGACGACCGCAACGTGGCGGTTCAGCTCCGCCTTGGAATAGGCGGTAATCGGCTGACCGAGCAGGGTGATCTGCCCCTTCGTTGCGTCATAAAAGCGCGGAATTAGGCTGACGAGCGTCGTTTTGCCGCTGCCCGTGCCGCCGATAACGCCGATGGTCTGCCCCTTTTTCGCCGTGAAGGTCACATCGGACAGGCTTTCCGCACCCGCGCCCTGATAGCGCAGGGACACATGGTCGAACGCCACTGCCACATCGGAAGCAGCATCCGCCGAAACAGGCTTCTCCGGGAACGCCATTGTCGAGGGCGTATCCAGCACCTGCGACACGCGGCCCATGCTGGCAATCGCGCGGGTGAGCAGCACGACGAGGTTCGCCAGCTTCACCAGTTCCACCAGAATCTGGCTCATGTAGTTCACCAGCGCCACCACGTCGCCGGAGAGCAGCGCGCCGCTGCCAATCTTGTTCGCGCCGAAGTACAGAATGCCGATGATGCCGAGGTTGACCACGACATACGTCAGCGGATTCATCAGCGCGGCAATGCGGCCGACTTTGAGCTGCATGGCGTTCAGGCTGCCATTCTGCTGGACGAAGTTTTCTTCCTCCGCGTCCTCACGCCCGAACGCGCGCACGACGCGGACGCCGGAGAGGTTCTCGCGCGTTGCGCCCGTGACCGCGTCCAGCCGGGACTGAACGGTTTTGTACATGGGCGAGGTGATGCGCATGATGCCAAAGACAATCACCGCCAGCACGGGAATCGCCGCGAGGAAAATCAGCGCAATTTGTGTATCAATGGTGAAGGCGGCAATCATCGCGCCCGCGACGATGAACGGCGAACGCAGGAACAGGCGCAGGAACATGTTCAGACCATTCTGCACCTGATTGACATCGCTGGTCATGCGTGTAATCAGCGTCGAAACGCCCAGCGTGTCCAGTTCGGAGAAGGAGAGCGACTGGATGTGCGACATCAGCTCATGCCGCAGCCCGGTGGATGTGCCGATGGCGGCGCGCGCCGCGAAATACTGCGCGGTGAAGGAGCAGAGCAGTCCGATGAGCGCCATCAGCACCAGCAGGCCGCAGCGCGTCCAGATGTACGTTGTATCGCCGTTCGCAATGCCGACCTTGATGATGTCCGCCACCACCATCGGCACAAGCAGGTCGAACGTGGCTTCCAGCATCTTGAACAGGGGCGCGAGAATGCTCTCCTTGCGGAAGCGCCGGAGGTAGGGGTACAAGTGCTTCATACGATTCCTCCTGATGCTGTTTCGGATTTTCGATGAAGCATCCGGGAACAGCATGATGGGTATTCGCACCATTATACCGCATTTTTCGTCATTTGGATAGTCAGCAGGAACGATTCTTGCAATTTTCCCTTGACGAAGATGCTTTTCCCCCTTACAATAGGAATGCTGCCCTGAACAAAGCAGAAGGAGAAGCCCGCTATGAACAAGCATTCCACCGTGCGGAAGCAGTTCTTCCGCTACGTTTCTCAAAACATCCTCGGCATGATTGGCGTCTCCGCCTACATCCTCGCCGACACCTTCTTTATCGCACAGGCGCAGGGTGCGGACGGCATTGCCGCTCTGAACCTTGTCCTGCCCGTTTATTCGCTGATTTTTGCCTTGGGCGCGATGCTGGCGACCGGCGCGGCGACCCGCTTCGCCTTGGAGCGTCACGAAGGAAAACACGCCGATGGCTATCTTGCGGAAGCCCTCGCATGGGCGGGAATTTTGTCCGTGCCGTTCATCCTGCTGGGCATTTTCAGCGCGGAGGGCATCGTGCGGCTGCTTGGCGGCGAACCGGACATCGTGACGGTCGGCGCGCCGTATACACGCATTTTCCTGCTCTTCACGCCCTTCTTCATGTGCAACTACATCCTGCGCTCCTTCGTCCTCAACGACGGCGATCCGTCGCTTGCCATGACCGCGACGATGGCATCCAGCCTGTTCAACATCGTCATGGACTGGGTGCTGATGTTCCCGCTGAAAATGGGCATGGCGGGCGCGGCGCTCGCAACGGCGGCATCCCCCATTGTCGGCATGGGGATTAACGCCCTGCACTTCCGCAAAAAGACGAATACGCTGTGCTTCCGCTGGCACAAACCGACGTTCAAACTGCTGGCGCACGTCAGCGCGGTGGGCGTTTCCGGGTTCATCGGGGAAATCGCGGGCGGCATGACGACGATGGTACTGAATTTCCTGATTCTGGGACTTTCGGGCAGCATCGGCGTCGCGGCGTATGGCGTGGTGGCGAATGTCGCCATCGTCGCAACGGCGATTTTCTCCGGCATCTCGCAAGGGTCGCAGCCGCTGTTCAGTGACGCGTACAGCCGCGGTGAAACGGGACAAGTGCGGCAGGTGCTGATGATGAGCATCCTGACGGCGCTGACGCTTTCGGTGCTGATGATTGTCTGCTTCGAGGTGTTCGCCGAGCCGCTGGTGGCGGTGTTCAACAGCGAGCATGACCCGGTGATGGCGGATTTGGCATGTCAGGGAATGCGGCTGTACTTCCTCGGCTATCTGTTTGCGGGGTTCAATATCGCCGGAACGGGCTATCTGAGTGCGGTCGGCGCGGCGAAATGGGCGATGATTACGTCCATCCTGCGCGGTGTGGCTGCGATTGTGCTTTGCGCGCTGGTGATGGCGGCGCTCTTCGGCATGACGGGTGTGTGGCTGGCGTTCTGCGCGGCGGAAGCCATTACGGCGGGGGTCATGGCGGTCGCAATGAAGAAAACGGCGATTGTAACAATTCCAAGGAAAAATTGACATGAAATTGCCTCCTGTGCTATCATCAAGGCACAAGGAGGCGATTTTTTTGATGAAGCGGATGCTCTGCGTCCTGTTGACGCTCCTGCTCTGTGCGGCATCGGCACAGGCGGATGCGGTGCTGGACACGGTTGACTACGACAACGCGGCGGAAATCTCCACTAAAAGCCAAGACGGGCTGTACCTCTATGTCGTTTTGGAGGACGGAACGGCGGGCATTACGGGCTATCTGGGCGACGAAACGGCGCTGGTGATTCCGTCCGTGGTAGACGATTTGCCCGTGACGGCGATTGGCGCGTATGCCTTTGAATATGCGGCGCTGACGAGCGTCGTCATCCCGGAGGGCGTGACGGTGATTGACTGCGAAGCGTTTGCGGCGGCATCGGCGCTGAAGGAAATCACGCTGCCATCCACCCTGCGGGAAATCGGGGAGGAGGCATTCATCGGCTGCGCGCTGGAAAAGGTGACGCTGTCGGAGGGCGTGGAAACGCTGGGCGAAAGAGCCTTTTCCGGCTGCTGGAATTTGAAAACCATCACCCTGCCGAACACGTTGCGCCGCATGGGCTACGGGGTGTTTGCGGACTGCGATGAACTGTGGGGGCTGACGCTGCCGGCGAGCCTGACGGAAATTGACGGCAACCCCATTCCTGCCATCCCGCTGTCCCAGCACTTCTTTGCGAACAGCCTGCGGATTGCGCCGGACAACCCGGTGTTGCGCATCGAGAATCAAATGCTGCTGGCGGGCGACACGGTGATTTGCGCCGCGCGGGATGTGCGCGATGTAACTGTACCGGAGGGCATCACGACGATTGGGCGGGGCGCATTCTATTCCGCGCAGGTGGAACGCGTGACGCTGCCGGAAGGGCTGACGAACATCCAGAAAGAGGCCTTCAACGGCTGCTTTGCGCTGCGGTCGGTCAGTCTGCCGGAGAGCCTGCAAAGCATTGGCGACAGCGCGTTCGACTGGTGCAGAAGCCTGACGGAAATCACCCTGCCGGAGGGCCTGCGCACCATCGGGTGTCATGCGTTTGAAAGTACGGGGCTTACCGCGCTGAAACTGCCCGAAAGTTTGGAAGAAGTCGGACACGGCGCGTTTTTGTCCAACGAGAAATTGCAGGAAGTCACGCTCCCGAAGAACCTGCGCGTGATACCGATAGATATGTTCTATGGATGCTCGGAGCTGGAGAAGGTCGTTCTGCCGGAAAAGCTGGAGCGGCTGGAAGCATCGGCGTTTGCGTTCTGCGAAGCCCTGACGGAAATCGACCTGCCGGAGGGTGTGCAGTTTCTGGGCAGAAACGCATTCGAGCGCTGCGGTTTTGCAAGCATCTGCATCCCGGACAGCGTGACGGAAATCGAGGGGAATCCCTTCAAGAACTGCAAGGCGCTGCGGACGGTGGAGCTTTCGCCGAATCATCCGCTGCTGACGGTACAGGACGGGATGCTGATTGACCATGTGCATCAGCGCGTGCTGCGGCGGCTGACGACGGGCGCGGTCTGCATTGTGCCGGAGGGCATCAAGGAGATTGCAGACGGTGCGTTCGGGCGCATTCCGGAGCTGACGGAAATCACCCTGCCGGGGAGCTTAGAGAAAATCGGCGAAGCGGCGTTCATCTACTGCGGGATGCGCGAAATCACCATCCCGAAGGGCGTTGCGGAGATTGCGCGGATGGCGTTTTACCACTGCGACCAGCTGGAGACGGTGCATTTGCAGGAGGGACTGCGCGGCATCGGCTGGGATGCGTTCAGCGAATGCGCCAGTCTGTCGGATATACGACTGCCCAACACCTTGGAACGCATTGAGCTGCGGGCTTTTGCGCACTGCACATCCCTGAAACAGCTGACCATCCCCGCCAGCGTCACGACACTGTATGCGGGATTTGTTGATGCGGACACGGTACTGCTGGTCGAACGCGGGTCGACGATGGAAACGTGGCTGCAAGAAGAGGGGTATCAATATACGCTGGTGGAAGTGGAATGACCCGCCCCATCACCCGGAAAGAAGGAAAATAGCCATGTCCGAAGCGGAACAACAGACAAACGAGACGCTGAAACGCATTCAAACGGTTCAGGAACTGTACGGCTGTCTCTCGGCAGCGCTGACGATGGAGGAAGCACGCGAAGAAAGGGCGGAAGCCCTCACCCCACCCTCCTCTCCATCCGCCTCGCGCTGAGCGTCAATCTCTCCTGCAATTGACACAAAAACTCCCGATTCGTGGGCTTGCCGCGTTCGGGGTCGACCGACTGGCCGAAGAAGCGCGCAATCGCATCGTAGTCGCCGCGATTCCATGTCGATTCGATAGCGAGCCGCAGCCGACGTTCGACGGCGCACGGGGTCAGCTGCGCGCGGTGCGCCATCAGCGGGTATAAGCCGTGCGTCAAGTCTGTCAGCAGTGACGGATGCACGACTGTCAGCGCCGCCATTTCCGGCAGGAATGCCCACGCCCGGAGCGTCCGCGGCATCCCCAGCGCCGTCAGCAGCTGACGTGCCAGTTCGGTGCATTCCGGCAGGTGCGCCGCCGCCAGCGCGGGCAGACGAAGCACGGAGAACCACGCCGGCAACTGCGAAATTTCCGGCAGCCTGCCGTCCAGACCACCCAAGAGGAACGGCGGCGCAAGCGGCGGATGGCGAATCAGCGATTGCGTCAGGCAGTCCGCCGCCGGGCAGGGGAGGAGCAGCACCGCATCCACCGACTCCTGCGACAGGCGGAAAAGCGCTTCCTCGGCGGTCAGGGCGGTTTGGCAGCGGGTTTCCTCGCCCAAATCCTCAATTTCCGCCCGAAGCTGGGCAAGTGTCAGCGGATTATCCGCCAGAAGCAGAAAACGGCGCGGCTGCATGAAAAGAACCTCCATTGACGAAAATGTCGGTGGAGGTTTTCTGCATTTCGGGTGGGGATTCCTGCCGGAAAAATAGGAGCCTTTGTCGATATGCTGATTTCCTGCATTCGCTTGATTATTGGTCAGCCGAAGTTCCCTGCATCTGCGACAGCATCCAGTCCACATACAGGCCGTACCCCTGCGTTGGGTCGCTGACGAAAACGTGCGTCACCGCGCCGATCAGCTTGCCGTCCTGGATGATGGGGCTGCCGCTCATGCCCTGCACGATGCCGCCGGTCGCGTCCAGCAGGCGCGTATCGGTCACGCGCAGCACCATGCTTTTGGCGGCGGGAACGTTCTGCTGGCTGACATGGGTGATTTCGACGGTGTATTCCTGTACGCCGCCAGTGCCGATGGTGCTGAGGATGGTCGCCGCGCCCGTGTGGACGGACGAGCGCGTGCCAATGGGCAAGCCGTCGGGATAGAGCGGGTTTGTCACGGCGGTGGTGAGTGTGCCGCTGATGCCGAGAGTCGTGTTCTGTGCAATGTCGCCCAGCACGGCGGCGTTTTGCAGGAATGAGCCTTTCAGTTCGCCCGGAACGCCGCGCTGCCCCTTCTGTACCGCGACGATGCTCGCCTTCAGCACGCGCCCTTCCCGGACGGTCAAGATGCTGCCCGTGTCGCCGTCGGTAATCGCGTGACCGAGCGCGGCATACTGCCCGGAATCCGGGTCGTAGAAGGAGAGTGTGCCAATGCCCGCGGTGCTGTCGCGCACCCATGCGCCGAGGCGGACAACCCCGGTGGCGTCATCCTGCACGGGGGTGAGGGTTGCGTGGGCGGTCGTGCCGTCGCGCATGTATTCGATGAGCAGGGGCGACGTGCCGTTCTGCTGGGCAATTTCGCTGACGTCGGCAACGCGCTCGATGGCGTGTCCGCCGATGCGCAGGAGGATGTCGCCGGGTTGCAGTCCGCAGTCCCGCGCGGGGCAGACACCCTTCTTTACGTCCGACAAGCCGACAATCAGCACGCCGTCCGTCCGCATGGCAACGCCGAGTGCCTGCCCGCCGGGAATCAGCCGCTTCTCCGGGCTGACTTCCACCTCCACGCGGCGAAGCGGAATGCCGAGGATGCTCAGCAGCAGTTCCGACGTGCCGCTTTTCTGCCCGGTTACGCTGACGTACTGGCTGAGCGTCTCGTCCTGCGACGCACTGACCTCTAAGCCCTCGCCCGACGCGCGCAGCATCCCCGTCAGCAGCGAAATCGGCTCATCCTGCGTCAGCCGCAGGGACGCGGGAAGCGCCCGAAGCGCCTGCTGCGTGGGCGAAAAATACCCCAGCGTCAGCAGAAGCGTCAGGACAAGCCCGACCGCGCGGCGCAGGGGTGAAGGATGTTTCTTCATGCCGATGCCCTCCCATTCGCAAGCAGGATGCGCCGGGAGGGCAAATTTTATAATGGAATAATTTTCAAGAGAGGGAGAACGAGGGGGGCGTCCCTCACTTTCGCGCGACTCAGCGCATCATACGCCCTATCGCCAGCGCTTCTGCATGGGCGGCGGTCTGCGGCGCATCGTCGCAAATCGCAATTCACGCGGGGTGCTGCATCCTTTCCGCCCCGCTATACACAAAATCGCGCCAAAAAGAATGCGCTCTCTTGTAATTGTGCGCAATGTGGTGTACAATCGAAGCAGAATACCATGGTGAAGGGGTTGAACGTTCATGCTTGCACGAACGCTGGGATACGGCCTGAGCGGCGTCAGCGGATTCGCAGTGAAGGTGGAGGTCTACGCGGCGACGGGGATGCCGGCGCTGGAGATTATCGGGCTGCCGGATGCGTCGGTCAAGGAGAGCCGCGACCGCGTGAGCGCCGCCATCGTCAACAGCGGATTTACCATGCCTATTTCGCGCCTGACGGTGAACCTTGCGCCCGCCGACCAGCGAAAGGAGGGCCCTGCGTTCGATTTGCCGATTGCCATCAGCATCCTGATGGCGTCGGGGCAATTGGAAGGCATGGACTTGACGCAGACACTGATGCTGGGCGAATTGTCGCTGGATGGTTCGCTGCACCCCGTGCGCGGCGCGCTGCCGATGGTCATCAGCGCGAGCGAGCAGGGGATTGTGGACATTATTCTGCCGGAAGGGAACGCCGAGGAAGTGGCGTGCATTCAAGGACTGCGGGTCTATCCGGCGAGCAGCCTGCGGCAGGTGGTGAATCACCTGAAGGGGCGCGAACCCATCCCCGTGCAGCAGCAGCGGCAGTACAGTGACGTGGTATCGGCGGTCAAGTGCGCGGTGGATATGGCACAGGTGCAGGGGCAGGTTGGCGCGCGCCGGGCGCTGGAAGTGGCGGCCAGCGGTGGACATAACCTGTTGATGGTCGGCACGCCCGGTTCGGGCAAGACGATGCTGGCGCGCTGTCTGCCGGGCATTCTGCCGCCGCTGACCTTCTCCGAATCGCTGGAGACGACGCGTATTCACTCCATCGCCGGCCGCCTTGCGCCGGGTACGGGGCTGATGGCGGAGCGCCCGTTCTGCGCGCCGCACCATAGCGCATCCGTCGCGAGCATGATTGGCGGCGGCTCAAATGCAAAACCGGGTGAAGTATCGCTGGCGCACAACGGCGTGCTGTTCTTGGATGAACTGCCGGAGTTCAGCCGCAACACGCTGGAAGCGCTGCGCCAGCCGCTGGAGGACGGCGTCGTCAGTGTGACACGCATCCACAATCAGGCGCAGTACCAGTCCAGCTTCATGATGGTTGCCAGCATGAACCCCTGCCCTTGCGGATTTTATGGCAGCAAGACGAAGAAATGCCGCTGCTCCGCGAAGGATATCCGCCGCTATCTCGACCGCATCTCCGGCCCGCTGCTTGACCGCATCGACATTCAGGTGGAGGTAGACGCTGTGCCCGTGAAGGAAATCAGCGAGGGCGGCGCGGCGGAATCCTCGGCGGAAGTTGGCGCGCGCGTGCGGAAGGTGCGTGAATTGCAGCAAGCCCGCTATGCGCAGGACGGCATCCACTGCAATGCGCAGCTTGACGCGGGCTTAAGCAAGAAATACTGCCCAATGACCCCGGAAGCAACGGCGCTTCTGCACATGGCAGTGGAGCGCATGGGCATGAGTATGCGCGCATATGGCCGCGTGGTGAAGGTCGCTCGGACGATTGCCGACATGGACGGCGCGGACACCATCGGCACGACCCACGTTGCGGAGGCAATCCAGTACCGCGAACTCGACGGGAAGTACTGGAAGGGCTGAAGCATTCCGTTTCCCTTGCGCAACAGGGAAATGACCGCAGGAAACGCGCTGAAGGTGCTTACGGGGCAATTTCATTTATTGTCCCCTTGTAGGATGGAAGGACGGAAGGAATAACCGGGAGAAGGAGAACCATGACAGCACAAATCAAAATGACGCGCAAAGAAGCGGAAGTCCAAATGGCGTGCTTCCGGCAGACGTTCTCCAGCGTGCGCCTGCTGAACGAAAAGGCCGTTCTGCACGCACCGCAGGCGCATTCCAAACGCACCGAACTTGAATGCCGCGTGCTGCACGAAAAGCGACAGCTCACTACACTCGACGTTACCCCGCAGCGGGCAGAGCAAATTTTCGCCCGCTATGTCGAGGTGGACGGCGAACCCTGCGTGCTGGAGCTCGTACAGGACTTGCAGCAGGATACCCCCGAAGCCGTGGTGCAGCGCCGACAAATGCTCACCCAGACCGGCAGCATGGGCGAAAAGCTCTACCGCGACGCGCTGACCGGGCTGTATAATCGCCGCTATTATGAGGATGCCCTGAAGAATCGCAGCATGGAAGCAGGCGTTGCCGTCCTTGACATGGACGGCTTCAAGGCGTGCAACGAAACGTATGGGCATCAGGCGGGCGATAAAATGCTGGAAGCCGCCGTTGGCGTGATGCGCCACTGCGTTCGCCGCTCGGACACCATCATCCGCTATGGCGGGGATGAGTTTCTGCTGCTCCTGCCGCACATTGAGGAAGCCACCTTTCAGCAGAAATTGCAGGATATCTGCTGCCAAATCAGCGAAACCCGGCTGCCGGGGCTGGAGGACATCCGCCTGTCCGTCAGCATCGGCGGGTTGATTAACCGCGGCGAGCCGATTGACTGCGCTGTTGAACGCGCCAATCAGCTGATGATGCAGGCAAAAAAGAGCCGCAATGCCGTTGTTACGGATTCCGAAATCGCCGCGGAAGATATTGCGCCGCGCAAGGATACCCGACCGCGCATGAAAATCCTCATTGTCGATGACTCCCGGACGAACCGCGCCATTCTCAATGGGTTGATACCCGACCGCTACGACGTGTTGGAAGCAGCTGATGGGCTGGAGGGCTTGGACATGCTCCGGCGCTACGGCACGGAAATCGCTCTTGTGCTGCTGGATTTGCTTATGCCGACGCTCAGCGGATTTGATATGCTTTCGCTGATGGCGGCGAATCAGTGGCTGGAGGAAATTCCCGTCGTCATGATTTCCAGCGAGAACGACGCGGGCACCATCCACCGCGCCTACGATTTAGGCGTGAGCGACTACATCACCCGCCCGTTCGACGCCGATGTCGTCAGCCAGCGGATCAGCAACACCATCAAGCTCTATGCCCGCCAGCGGGGCCTGAGCAATCAGGTGCGCGACCAGATTCACGAGAAGGAGCGCAGCAACCGTCTGATGCTGGAGATTATCAGCGAAGTTGTCAGCGCTCGCAACGGCGAAAGCGGCGCGCACATGCGCCACCTCTGCCTGCTGACGGAAGTGCTGCTGGATACCCTCGTCAGCAAAACGAAGCGCTATACCCTCACGCCGCATGAACGCAAGGTCATCATGACCGCATCGGCGTTCCACGATATCGGCAAAATGGGCATCGACGAGAAAATCCTCAACAAAAGCGGCCAGCTGACCGAAGAAGAGTACATTGTCATGAAGTCGCATACGCTGATTGGCGCATCCATGCTCGCGCGCTTGGACCACTACCGAGATGAGGAATTGGCGCGCACGGCGTACCAGATTTGCCGCTGGCATCACGAGCGCTACGACGGCGGCGGCTACCCCGACGGCTTAAAGGGCGAGGAAATCCCGATTGCCGCGCAGGTCGTTTCCATTGCCGATGCGTATGATGCGCTGATTTCGCCGCGCGTCTATAAAGAGGGTTTTTCGCATGAACAGGCAATGCAGATGATTCGCAATGGCGAATGCGGCGCGTTCAATCCGCTGCTGATTGAATGCTTGGAGGATTCGCAGAGCAGAATTCGGTATCTTGCGTCGATGACGGCGGAACGCTTCAGTTAAAAAGTATTCTATGCAACACCGCACAAATGAGGTGTTACCCTAATGAACCGGCGGTGCAATGCCGCTGGCTTTTTGCATCTTCCACAAGGAGCAAAACCACATGGTGAAACGAATTTTGCAGTATTTCCGCCGGGAAACGGTGCTGAGCGCGGCACTCGTCTGCGCGCTGCTGTCTTTCCTGCTGACCCCGCCGTCGGTCATACACTTGCAGGGCATTGACACGACGACGCTGCTGATGCTCTTCTCGCTGATGACGATTGTCGCGGGATTCCGGCGCATGGGCGCACTGGATGCCGTCAGCCGGAAACTCACCCGGTGTGTGACGACGCTCCGCGGACTTTCGGCGGTGATGGTGGCGCTGTGCTTCGTACTCTCAATGCTGGTGACGAATGATGTTGCCCTGCTGACGCTTGTGCCGCTGACGCTGCTGCTCTTCCGCGCTGGCGGGCAGAAAAGCACCATCTGGACAGTCGTGCTGGAGACGGTCGCGGCGAATCTGGGCAGCATGGTCACGCCGATTGGCAATCCGCAGAATCTGTACCTGTACACGTCCGGACGGCTGACGGCGCTGGATTTCCTGACCCTGCTCGCGCCGTATGCCGCCGTCGCGCTTGCGCTGCTGCTGGCACTGTGCCTGCTGCTGCCGAAGGAGCGCGTTGCGGTGGATGCGTCCGCGCGCGCGCCGCTGGCGGGGAAGATGCTTACGCTGTATGGGGCACTGAGCGCGCTGGCGCTGCTGGCGATTGCGAAGGTGCTGCCCGCGTGGGCGCTGGCGGCGGCGGTGTTCCTTGGCACGCTGGCGCTGGACAGGGGGACAATCCGGCAGGTGGATTACACGCTGCTGGCGACGTTCGTGTGCTTCTTTGTCTTTGTGGCATCGGTGAAGGCGTGCGTGCCGGTGCGCGCGTGGCTGGAAGCGATGATGGCGCGCAGCCCGATGGCGGTGGCACTGCTGACGAGTCAGGTCATCAGCAACGTGCCGGCGTGCCTGCTGCTGTCGCCGTTTACGCAGGACGCAAAAGCGCTGGCGCTGGGGGTTGATCTGGGCGGACTGGGGACGCTGATTGCGTCGCTGGCGAGCCTGATTTCGTTCCGGCTGTACGGGGCGGGCGAGGACGCGCAGAAGGGCAGGTACTTCGCGGTGTTTACAGGGGTGAATGTGCTGTTTCTGGCGGTGATGCTGTTTCTGACGGCAATCTTGTAATCAATGCGCAATTAGGAATGAGCAATGCGGAATGAGATAATACTATTTCCAGATTCACCTGCGCCATCTGCTTGCGCCTTTTCCCTTCTGGCGTCCGCTCATTCCACTTAGCGTAGCGCTGCTACGCTGCGTTTCATTCACGTTAGCCAGAATGAAAAATTCGCGGCGCATTCTTATCTGGAAATAGTATAAAAACGGCGGCGGAGGAATGCAAATTCCCGTGCCGCCGAAAAATGGGCTTGTAATCATACAAAATCTATGGTATTATAGCGCTATCAGAGGAGGTGTTCCTGTTGAAAATTTCGACAAAGGGACGCTATGCCCTGCGGATGCTGGTCGATGTGGCGCAGCATCAGAGCAGCGGAACGGTGACGCTCAAGGAAATCGCGGAGCGTCAGGGCATTTCCAAGAAGTATCTGGAGCAGATTGCGCTCGTGCTGTCGCAGGCGGGTATCCTCCGCGGCGCGCGCGGGCATCAAGGCGGCTATCGGCTGGCAATTGCGCCGGAAAAGCTGTCCGTGGCGGAAATTATCCGCGTGATGGAAGGGTCGCTTGCGCCGGTGGCGTGTCTGGATCGTCACCCGAATGAGTGCGAGCGCTGCAATGAATGTCAGACGCTATTCGTCTGGGAGGGGCTTGACCGCGTGATTCAGAGTTATCTTGAGGGGATTACCCTTCAGGACGTGCTGGCTCATCCCCTGCCATAAGCGTCCGCACGACGTGGGAGGCAATCAGCAGCCCCATTGCTCCCGGCACAAACGCGGTGCTGCCGGGAATATCCTTGCGGCGACCGCTCTCTTCCGCAATCGGCTGGACAGGCGGATGCATTGGTTCGAGCGAATAGGCAACGGTCATGTGCCGGATGCCTTTTTTCTTGCACGAAACGCGCATCGCCCGCGCCAAGGGGCAGACACTCGTCTTCGTAATGTCGGCAATGCGCAGGCAGGACGGGTCGAGCTTGTTGCCCGCGCCCATCGCGCTGATGAAGCGGATGCCGCCCTGCTCGCAGCGGCGCGCGAGTTCCAGCTTGGCAGCAACGGTATCCACCGCATCTACCACAAAGTCGTACACAGACAAATCAATTTCGTCCGCATTTGTTGGCAGATAGAACATCTTGCGGCAATTCACGCGCACATTGGGGTTGATGTCCTTCAGGCGCGCCGCCATCGCGTCCACCTTATCTTGCCCGATGGTCGAATGCAGGGCGATAATCTGCCGATTCAGGTTGCTGATGCTCACGTCGTCGCGGTCGAACAGGTCGATTTCCGCAATGCCGCTGCGCACCAGCGCTTCGCACACATATCCGCCGACACCGCCGACGCCGAACACCGCTACGCGCGCCTGATGCACGCGGTCAAAGGCACTCTGCCCGACGAGCGAAATCGTCCGGGAAAACTGTTCCATGTTGTTCACACTCCCGCGCTTATCATAGCACATCCGGTGGAAAGGTTCAAGCGAAAATCCGCTATTGATGCTATTTCCGGATTCAACTGCGCCGCCTGCGAATTTTCATCCTCCCAATAGTATGATTTTTTGTTCTGCTGATGTTTTTTTCATTCCATTTGGCTTTTTTTGCAAAAAATCAACCTGAAGGTGGTTCTCTTTTGGTGAAAAATCGTGTATAATGGTTGCGTATTTTCCCATATTCCCCCGAAGGATGTGTGCTTATGGAGATTTATCTTCGGCAGCGTTACGGGATTGTGTGCTTGATTACCATTGCGCTGCTGCTGGTGTTCAGCCATCTGTATAACCACAGCAGCGCGTCCCGGCGTTTCCGCAGGATGTGCATTTACGCGCTGTGTCACGTCGTGCTGACTATCCTTACGGAAGTTACTGCCAATCTGCTGGATACCACGCCGCTGCTGGTGAACCGTCTGCTGCATCTGCTCTGCTGCGCAACCGCGATCGCTTTCCTTTGCGAAATGTGCTGGTACATTGCCAGCATCACTCCGCTGCAGGGGCGCTCGCTGCAGATGGTTCGTATCGTGACAATCCTGATTCCGTTCTTGTTTCTGTTTGCTGCACCGCTGTTTCCGATGCACTTCACACAGGGGCTTGTTATCAATTACCCCGACGGCGCGTTCATGCACCTGTATTTCTTTATCGGCATCGCCCTGTGTCTGGTAAGCGCAGTGCTGCTTTTCCGCGCGCGGTTTCAGCTGGATCGGCTGGTCTGCGTGCTGATGACATTGGTGCTGGTGCTGATGGCGGCAATGACGTGCCTGCAGATGGCGTTCCCGGAGCTGATGCTGTCCGCGGTGAAGCTGACGGTGATTACGCTGATGACGTACTTCATCGTCGAGAATCCCGTTGGCACATACCACGATCGTGCCATGATTGACCTGCCGACCGGGCTGCGCAACCACAATGCGCTTCAGGAGGATGCGGTGAATCTGGCGAACAACTGGCAGCTTTCCAGCAACGGATCAATTGGCGTGGTGGCGTGCGACTTGAATGACCTGAAGCGCATCAATGACACGCACGGACATCAGGCGGGTGATGAAGCAATTGCGCTAATTGGGCGCGTCCTGCGCGCAGAACTGGTGAGCGCCTACGGGGTCTACCGCACGGGCGGCGACGAGTTCACCGCGATTTATGTCAATCAGCATGAGGATGTGATGATTGCGGAGATGCAGGCGACGCGCGACAACCTGCGCAGCCGGTACCTTGATTGCGGGTGGGCGGTTCATGCCGCGCTGGGCAGCGCTTACGCCACAAGTCAGAGCGAACTATCTATCCGTGACATCATGCAGCGCGCGGACGAAGCCATGTACGCAGACAAGGCGCGGC
>ENA-UONT01000597-UONT01000597.1-human-gut-metagenome-genome-assembly--contig:-CS20-NODE-597-length-40946-cov-4.963659_pt1 | contig 40946 bp, 74 predicted proteins | sample MGYA00242459_ERZ724006 | MGnify/ENA metagenome assembly ERZ724006 | reverse complement strand
GTGGCATCGAGGCTGGCTGGGGCATCGAGGCTGGCTGGGGCATCGAGGCTGGCGAGGGCATAAAGGCTGGCGGTGGCATCGAGGCTGGCGAGGGCATCAATGCTGGCGGTGGCATCGAGGCTGGCTGGGGCATCGAGGCTGGCTGGGGCATCGAGGCTGGCGATGAATTTGGCATTTATGCTGGCCTGCGCTGCCGTATCACAAATAAAACTCTCCGCAAGATCATCGCAAAAAAACGCCCGGAGAACATCATGTGCGGCGAATTTGAGGAAAAGAGCGATGACGCAATGTGAAATGGTGCTCCGGCATCTCCGGACGTTTGGTTCGATCACGCCGATGGAGGCGATACAGGAATACGGCATCATGCGGCTGGGGGCCCGGTGCTGGGACCTGAGGAACAGCGGTATCCCGGTCGTGAGCGAGATCGTGGCCGGAAAGAACCGGTTCGGCGAGACGACGCACTATGCGAAATACAGATTGGAGGACGGCAATGTTTCCGAGAGAACTTGAGTTTGACCGGCAGCAGCAAAGCCCGGTCGGCTATGACATCTTCGGCGATGAAATCTACAAGGGGGATGTGTTCTGGTACGGTGACGAGGGCATGATGTGCGACCCCGGCGCGGACAACTTCGATTCTGGCAACCCGATCATGTCCCTTTTGGTGCAGCAGCTGGGGACGCGGTACATTTTGGAGCAGCTTGGCTACGAGAAGCGCGTGATCGATTAAGGAGGACAATATGTTGAAATCATTTAACGAGCTGGTGCAGCTCGACGTGATGCCGTACTGCGACAAGCGGAAGGCAAAGGACGAAAACGGAAAGCAGATCGAAGTGCCCTATCTCTCTTGGGGCAACTGCAAGATGCTGCTGCATGAGAACGGCGCGGAGAGCGTCTATTTCACGCCGCGCGCCAATTTCGAGGGAAGCTATGTGTTCTGCCACTACGAAACAGAAGACAAGAACAAGCGAAAGACAGGGTGCTATTTCGTGTCCGTCGATATTCACATCGACGATAAGACGTACACGATGGACTATCCGCTGCTCAACGGTGCGCTGGTGGTCTATGCGGACACGCTGAACCAGCTCCGCATCTCCAACGCCCACGCCCGCGCCTTTGTCAAGGGGGTGGCGATTTACACCGGTCTTGGGTTTAAGCTCTGGACGGCGGAGAAGGACACGGACAGCGGCGCGGATGACCTGAGCACCCACAACATCTTCGCCATCAAGCAGCGCGTGGAGCAGCTTTTGACGCAGAAGATGCAGGACGGGTACACCGTGGAGGGCATTTGTAAGGGACTTGGACTGAATAAGAAGCAGTTTGATTCCATTCTCAAAATGTTCGATCAGGTCAACACCTTCGAACAGATGCTCAAAAAGCTATGATTCGCGACCATGACCGCAGCGAGTGGTTTGGCGCGTCAGACACGGCAACGATCATGGGGAGCTGGGGAACAAAGACCTTTCGCCGGTTCTGGCTGCAAAAGCTTGGCCTGAACCGCGACCACTTCACCAATCTGGAAATGGAGACCGGAACGGCCTATGAGCACCGCATCCTGCAATTCATCGGCATTAAGCGGATGGACAGACAGATTCGGAAGTACGGTCTCCGGCTCCGGGTGAACCTCGACGGCGAGGACGCGGAGGAAATTTCCGAGGTCAAGACCCACAAAAGCGCCGTGTTCAAGGCCTCCCGCGCCTACTGGATGCAGGCACAGGTCGAAATGTACGCTACCGGAAAGCGGCTTCGCATCGTGGCATACCGCTTGGAGCCGGAGGATTACGAAAACTGGTTCCGGGAGATCGACCCTGACAGGTTGAGCTATCATCCAATCCCCTATGACCAGGAATGGGTCGAGCGCGAATATCTGCCGCGCCTGAAGTATCTGGCGTGGTGCCTACGGAAAGGAGTAATGCCGATTGACGGAGCTTACATTCGAGCAGGCTGATTGGATGATGGACGCGGCTGGGACGTGGCTGCGGCTGAAGGTCGACACGCCGAAGAAGGCGCTGGCGTTTCTGGAGAACATGAAGGTCGGCAAGAAATACGTCGCCATCCTGAAGCAGTTCTTCCAGAAGCGAAGCAATGATTCAAACTCCTATGCGTGGTGTTTGATGAATAAGCTGGCGGACAAGCTCAACATGGGCGTCCGTGACCTGTACAGGCATTACATCCCGGACATTCCGAACAACAGTGAAACAGTCTGTGTGCCGAACGGATCAGTGAAGAAGCTGCGCTCCGGATGGGAGCACAATGGCCTTGGGTGGTGCAGCGACGTCACGGCCTCGAAGCTGCCCGGATGCACCAATGTCGTCCTCTACTACGGAAGTTCGACCTTTGACCAGCACCAGATGGGGATCATGCTTGACCTCATTATTGCGGACTGTAAACAGGTTGGGATTGAAACACTGACGCCAGCCGAGCTGGCGCGGATGAACCTGGAATGGGGTGAGAGAGCTGCACAGGCAGACGAGGGCAACTAGCATCCCGGCAGCGGTCAAACAGGCCGTGTGGGAGCGCGACGGCGGGCGCTGCGTCCTCTGCGGGAAACAAGGGAATCCGTGGTGCCATTACATTTCACGGGCACAGGGCGGCCTTGGACGGCCTGAGAACATCGTGACGCTCTGCGACCCGTGCCACAGACGGTTTGACCAGTCAGCCGACCGTGCGGCGCTCAAGGACGCGCTGGCGAATTATCTGAGAAGCAAATATCCCGGATGGGATGAAACAAAATTGATTTACAAGAAAGGAACTTGAAACATGGAAATCACAAACGAAAAATATCAGGAGCTTGTCGAGGCAAAGGCGACGCTCGATTTGCTCGGTAAGCTGTATGTCTGTGTCAATTTGTACCAGTTTGACGATGTGTGCAAGATGCTCCTCGGGAAGCAGGAGGAAAAGGATGCTGAATAACATCGTAATCATGGGAAGGTTAACCGCTGACCCGATACTGCGGAGAACGCAGAACGGTGTTGCGGTCGCCTCCTTCACGCTGGCCTGTGAGCGCGACTTCGCGCCGCAAGGGGCAGACAAGGAAACGGATTTCATCGATGTCTGCGCTTGGCGATACACGGCGGAGTTCGTAGAGAAGTACTTCTCAAAAGGCCAGATGGCCGTTGTGACCGGTAGACTTCAAATCCGCAACTGGGAGGACAAGGAGGGCAACAAGCGCCGCTCGGCGGAGATTCTCGCCGATCGTATCTATTTCGGCGATTCCAAAAAAGAGGGCGCGAAACCTGAGTATAATGCGCCGCAACCACAGGATTTTTCGGAAGTGACGGAGGATGACCCAGACCTCCCATTCTGACATAGGGGGACGACATGGCAGACAAAAAGGAATTCGTCAAACTGTGGCTGAGTTATGAAAGCTATTTCGCATCGTACAGTGACGCCGAAGTAGGGCGGCTGGTGAGGGGCATGATCTCATATCGTGCGACCAGAGAGCAGCCAGTATTCGGCGGGAATGAACGGTTCGTATGGCCAGCGATTCAGCGAGAGATTGACGAGCAGATTGCCGCGCTGGAAGCGATCTCTACGGCCAGAAGTCAGGCTGGGAAATCGGGCGGACGCCCGAAAAAGGATGATTCCGACGATAAGCCGGAGCTTGATTTTGTTCCTCATAAAAAGCAAAAAAAGCAAATGCTTTTTGACGAAAGCAAAAAAAGCGAAGGACAAGGACAAGGACAAGGACAAGGACAAAGTCAAGGACAGGGTAATAGCGCGAGCCAAGCGGACTTGGCCGCGCTCCCCCCCGAGCTGCGAGAGATCGCGTCTCGCTGGCTGGACTATAAGCGGGAGCGGCGCGAGGGATATAAGCCAACCGGCCTGAAATCCCTCCTGTCCCAGATGACCAACAAGGCCGCACAGTACGGCGCTGATGCCGTCCGGGACGTGATTGACCGCTCCATGTCCGCGAATTATACCGGGATTGTCTGGGATTGGCTCACGGAGGGGCGCACAGCGCCGCAGCGTGGCGAGAAAAAACCGGGGTACAACGTGCAGCGGCACGGCGATAAGCTCACCGACTTGGAGCGTCAGGCCATTGCACGGATGATGGAGGACGACCCATGAGAACGACAAACTGCGGCTACTTGGCCGCGCGGAACGCTGCGCAGATGCAGCGGGAAAGGAACGGAAAATGCTTCTCGAAAAACTGGCGCGGGCAATCGCCTGCAAGCACTGTGAAAACCCCTCGAAGCTCTATGAGCTTCAAATCCATGCCGACGAACAGGCCCGCGAAATCCTCCGGCTGAACCATGTGCTGGATGAGGTCAAGAAGGAGCGCGGGATGCTGACGTCGTGGGTGAAGGACTACAAAGAGCGGTACGAGGAAGCGGTCGCGGACGCGAAGTGCTTCTACGATGAGATCGTCGGGATGAAGCAGCGGAGCTGCGAGAACTGCGGGAACGATTATTGCATGTTCAGGCCGGAAGGCGAGGAGCAGCGCTACAACTGCCACCTGTGGGTGCCGATGGAGGTGGAACATGAAGATCACGCTTGATTTGCCGGACGGTATGATTTGCGCTTTTTTCTGCGGCGTGGAGCACACCGGAATCGGATTGCAGCTTGTATCCTATCAGCTCAGCTCAGACGATCTGGCCGATGGGAAAACGATCAAGCTGCCGAGGGAACGCCATGACGATTGAGTTCACTGTGCCATATCCTGCCCGCAAGAGCGCGTGGACGAAGCGCTATGGATTCAACGCCTATTGGGCCGGAAAGAAACCTTGCGTCCGGGCGGCGGACGCAAGAAATCTTGAGACGTTTGTGCGGCTGTGCCTGAGACAACAGGGCGTTCCGGTTCGGCTGTTTGAAAAGCCTGTGTCCATCTCCTTCTGGCACAGTACCCGCATGGACATCGACAACCATGCGGCGATCGAGAAAATGACCGTGGATGCGATCAAAGGCTGGCTGCTCCGGAACGATGACCGGCGGCATTACAGAGAGAAACATAGCTTTTTCCACGATGAAAATTACATGAGGGTGGTGATCTCAGATGAAGCCTAAACGGATTCGCTGTGAAATTTATCACGACAATTTCCAGAATTACCGCAAATATGGGATTCCGAAGGCGCAGCTTGTGATTGCGGACATTCCGTACAACATCGGGGCGGATGCTTACGGTTCCAATCCCATGTGGTATAACGGCGGGGACAATTCCAACGGTGAGAGCAAGTTCGCAAAAAAGAGCTTTTTCAATTCGGACGGTTATTTCAAAATTGCCGAGTATATGCACTTCTGCTCCCGGCTGCTGAAGCCGGAACCGAAGGAAAAGGGCAAGGCACCGGCGATGATCGTCTTCTGCGCATTCGACCAGATACATACGGTTGCGGAATACGGCGCACGGTACGGGTTCAAAAACTGGTTCCCGATCTTCTTCTGCAAGAACTATTCCGCGCAGGTGCTCAAGGCGAATATGCGCATCGTCGGCGCAACGGAGTTCGCAATCGTTCTCTACCGGGACAAGCTGCCGAAGTTCAACAACGGGCGTCAGATTGGAGAGGACGGCAAGCCAATTCGTGGAACCGGGAAGATGGTTTTTGACTGGTTCGCATGGGAACGAGACGGCAAGGAGATTCCGAAGATTCACCCAACGCAGAAGCCGGTCGGCGTGCTGAAGCGGTTGATCGAGATTTTTACCGATCCCGGAGAGACGGTCATTGACCCGTGCTGCGGTTCGGGTTCGACGCTTCGCGCGGCTGCCGAGCTTGGGCGAAATGCGTTTGGATTTGAGATCGACCGGAACTTTTACAAAGCTGCACAAGAAAAAATGCTGGCAGGAGTTCATGCAAAACAGGCCGAGGACGAAATGCAGGAGGCGCTATGGTGAAGCCGCCGTGCGAACGGGACTGCCCGAGGCGGACAGCGGAATGCCACACAAAGTGTGCGCCATATCTGGCCTATGAGGAAGCAAAACAGGCGGAATATCGGGCGTATGGGGCTGAAAGAGACCGGAACGCTTACACTGCGGACGCGAAGAAGCGGTGTAAGAGCGTGGAGAGACTTAGAAGATTGGGGTTGTTGTAATGGATTTGGAACAGAGCGCGTTTGAGGCGCTGCGATTTGCATCGGCTCAGAGCTTGAAGCTCTACAAGCAGCCGCTGGTAATTACATACTCGGGTGGAAAGGATAGCGACGTGCTGCTCCGGCTGGCGGAAAACAGCGGTATCCCATTTGAAGTTCTCCACTCCCTAACCACGGCGGACGCACCGGAAACCGTATGGCACGTGCGGGATACCTTCCGCCGATTGGAGGAAAAGGGCGTAAAGTGCGCTATCGACGCGCACGTCCAGCCGGACGGGAGCCGCCTGACGATGTGGAATCTGATCCCGAAGAAAATGGTGCCGCCGACAAGGCTCATGCGATACTGCTGCGCAGTCCTCAAAGAGGGCGGCGGAAAAGGGCGATTTATTGCAACAGGCGTAAGGTGGGCCGAATCAGTAAAGCGTAAAAACAGTCGTGGCTTGATCGAGGTATCCCCAGGTGACAAAAACAAGCGCCTGATCCTGATGGATGACAACGACGAGGCCCGGATGCAGTTTGAAACGTGCCAGCTCAAGGGACAGCGGACGGTGAACCCCATCATCGGATGGAAAACGGCTGACGTGTGGGACTACGTCACGTCGGAGCATATCCCCATGAATCCGCTTTATCGCTGCGGCTTTTGCCGCGTGGGGTGTATCGGCTGCCCGATGGCTGGAAAGCACCGGAAGATGGAATTTGAGAGATACCCAAAAATCAAGCTGGCGTATATCCGGGCATTCGATCGGATGCTGGATGAGCGCCGCCGCCGCGGGAAGATGGATGGCGGAATGCGATGGGGCGAGACTGGCTTGGACGTGTTCCACTGGTGGATGGAAAGTAATGTGCTTCCGGGGCAGGAAGTGCTAGAAGAATTTCGGGAGGATTTGATATGAATTTGAAACAGGAAGAACTGGTCAAGGCGCTGCGGTTTTGCGGAAAGCACGAATGTGTAACGTGCCCGTGTGACATTGGCGAGTGCATACGAATGGTGTATGCGGCCGCAGACCAGATCGAGCACGACCAGCAGGAGATCGCCGAGTTGAAAGCGAATGTGGAACAGTATCGGGCGCTCATTCCGTCGTGGGTGATTCCGATGACGCCGAAGGAGGACTGACGATGGAACGACTGACCTTTGAGGGAAACTTCTGCGAGATTGCGCGGTGCAAGGAAGTGAAGTGCCCGGACGATACAGCTTGCAGCCAGAAACAGGTATGGGAACGGCTGAAAGCCTATGAGGACACGGGACTGACACCAAAAGAGGTAACTGCGCTAGGAGAGTTGTTCGATTACGCGCTGAAAGAATCAAAAACGCTGACTGAGCAGCTTACATTGCTCAAGCACATCCGCGAGCTTGCCGAGGCCGACAAGGACGGGCGCGTGGTGGTGCTGCCGTGCAAGGTGGGTGATACGATATGGCGCTTAAAGCGAACCTTTGAAACGTACCCGGATAAAAGTAAACCATACACTGAAGCTGACGGATTCCTTTTACAAGACATTTGGAACGTCGGGAAGAATGTTTTCCTGACGCGCGAAGAAGCTGAAAAGGCGCTGGCGGAAATGGAGGGCAAGTGATTGAGCTTCGGCAAGAAAACGCGGGAATCGGTCTATGCGAAGTATGACGGCCACTGTGCCTACTGCGGACGGTCTATCGACATCCGAGACATGCAGGTAGACCACTTCCGGCCGCTGCGAGCGTGGGGTATTGAAGAAGCCGGAACAGATGATATTTCAAACCTCATGCCAGCCTGCCGGATGTGCAACCACTACAAGCGGGCAAACTCATTGGAAACCTTCCGGCGCTATATTGCGGAGATTCCGCGCAAGCTCCGCGAGAACTACATCTACAAGGTCGGCGTGGTTTACGGGAATGTCATTCAAAACGAAAAGCCGATCAAATTCTACTTTGAAGAAATGGAGGGCAAGAAGAATGTTTGAAAATCGTGTGTGTTTCAGCGTCAGAGGCGAGTTTGGGGCAGAAATGAAAATCGATTCCGAGGCAGAGATTCCACGCGAAGAACTAGAACGTAGCATTGATAAGAATGTATTGCTCGAAATGATGTGTCTTGATCAGCTCGGCTATACAGGCGAGGACGTTACGTTTATTTCGCCAGAGGAATACGACAAACAGTATGGAGATGGTGACGATGGCTGACGAATATATCAGCCGCGAGGCGGCGTTGAAATACATAAAATCGGAGCAATGCAGAACGTGCTCGGACATTGGGCTGTGCGGGAATTGCGCCGTACTCGTTGCAGTAAAACTACTTGAAAAAGTGCCCGCCGCCGACGTTGCGCCGGTGGTGCGCTGCAAGGACTGCCAGAACTGGAAGCGAAACGTCGGTCTTACCGATAGTCCGAATGGGCACTGTTTCGAGCACGATATTGATACCAACGGACGGGATTTCTGCTCCTATGGGGAGCGGCTGATGACACCGAGTTATGAGGAGGAACGATGAACACTGAAATCACACTTTTGAAGTGGCCGGGCGAGGAAGATTGGATGTTTGCCAAGAGCTGCGCACTGGTCACGATTGGGAAGCACTCGGGAAAAGCACCGGACATGGAATGGAAGTACAGGATGCTCCGGGCGAAGCACAGTCCGATCCGGACGCTGAACTTCGCGTTTTACCTTCACAACGTGCCGTACTACGTCAGCACGCATCTTGCGCGGCACATCCATTCTGTTCCGTTCATCAAAAGCCAGCGCAACGACCGCCAGAGCGACTATGACAGGAAAGCAGCGCGGCAGGACGCGCCGGTGGATATGATCTGGTACATGAACGCGGAAGAACTGTTGACGGTCGCCAGTAAGCGCCTGTGCCGCAAGGCAGACCCGGCAACACAGGAGATTGTCGAGAGAATGCGGACGCTTGTGCTCGATCATTGCCCGGAATTTCGCGGCCTGATGGCTCCGCCGTGCGCGTTTATGGACGAGTGCCCGGAAATGGAGCCGTGCAAGGAGGGACAGGCATGACGTACATGGAGGCATGGAAGCTGATGGCTCCGCAGCTCCGACCGGAGACGGATGAGCAGATCAATGCGTACATCATGCTTTTTGGAGCGGTAAAAATAGCGAGCAAGAAGGAGGAGCAGCATGGAAAAGCTGGCAAAGCGGATCAGGAACAGCAATCAAAAGTACTTTGATGCCGGTGTGGACGCCGGGACGCAGAAGGCGTGTGACCTTCTTCTGGTGGCGGCCTATGAGTGCGGTTTCGTCCGCACGCCCGAAAAGGCGAAGAAGCTGATGGAGACCCTGACGCAGCTGGAATCCGAGTACGGCGTCGCATGGCAGTGCAGGCCGGAATCCGATGAAGCCATTGCGAGGATCGATTATGTGCTGCAAAAGGTCTGCGGCGGGTACTTCCAGCCGTTTTTCGAGCGGAACGACCTGATAAAGGACTGGTGGGACAGATGATATGCGGCTGTGGCGGTCAGAAAGGAATTGAAAAACTGCTATGAAAATTGTTTTGGAGCCGTGGGCGATCATGCCGACACGGGCGCATGAGTTCGACGCGGGGCTCGACCTCTATTCGGCTTACGACGATGTGTACATTTACCCGAGAGAAAGTGAGCTGTTTGACACCGGGGTACATATCCAGCTTCCCAAAAACACGGTCGGTTTTCTCAAGAGCAAGAGCGGCCTGAACGTCAAGAGCGGAATTACCAGCGAAGGGGTAATAGACGTAGGTTACACAGGGAGCATCATGGTCAAGCTCTACAACCACTCGGACAATCCATACAGAGTGCGGAAGGGCGATAAAATCTCTCAGTTGGTGATCCTGCCCTGTCTGCTGCCGGAGCTGGAAGTGGTGGATTTGTTGGAGGACACCGAGCGAGGAACCGGAGGGTTCGGGAGCACGGGGAGATGAAGAACTGTAATAGCTGTGAATCCTGCATTGCATGGTGGTGCGATCGCTATGAACGGTTTCTGGATTCGGACGAGAATGGGCCGCTGCCGTGCGAGGAATGTTTGAAGAGCGGAGGCGATTAGGTGACAAGCCAAGAGAAAAAGCAGTATCTTTCCCAGTATCTCTATATCTGCGATGAAATCGAAGACCTTCTGCATGATCTTGAAGAATGGTATACAATTGCTGGAAAGGTAACGGCGAGTTATAGCGGCACGCCGGGGGGCGGTTCCTCAGATAAACTGAACAGCGTGGTTGCAAAGATTCTTGAGATCAAAGATAGTTGTGCAGAGCGATTGGAGCGTATGGAGGGTTTGAAGCACAGCATCGAACAGGCGGTCGCTTCGGTGGATGAAATCGAACTCAAAAGAATTCTACGCCGCCGGTACATTCGTGGATGGAATTTCCAGCAAATTGCAGACAGCATGAATTATTCATATAGGCAGGTCACGCGGCTGCATGGTATTGCGCTTCGGAAAGTGGATGAAAACCTGTTGATTTGAGAAAACGTGTCCTAGTATGTCCTTGAATGTCCTATCAGATATGGTTTATGATTATAATGCCAAAACAAACAGATGATTCATTCCTCCATCATGAGAGCTACGGAAACCGCACTCCGTAGCTCTCAACCTTTGATATGAGAGATATTCGGACACTGTGTTATAGATGCCAGCAGGATTATATATCTGCTGGCTATTCTGTTATACGGACAAAGAACAGATTTAAGGAGCCGTGTGATATATGTGGAAAGTATGGGCATGAAATAATCCTGAAGGAAGGAAACCGCTATGGCAAAACTGACAGACCTGCAACGAAAGAAAATCATCGCAGATAGAACGGATGGTCTGACGATTCGCCAGCTTGCGAAGAAATATAAAGTTTCCACAACCACGATTCAGCGGACATTAAGAAGTGACGATGATTTTGCACAAAAGGTCACAGATAAAAAAGAAGAGAACGCGGCGGATGTCCTTGCTTACATGGATAGCAAGAAGGACATCGTCTGTGAAATCATTGGTAAAGGCCTTTTGGCATTAAATGATCCTGAGAAATTGGCTACGGCAACGCCAGCACAGATCACTACGGCGCTTGGTACTCTGATTGACAAGTGGGCGCTGATTAGCGGCGGCCGGGCAGAATCCACCAGAGAGGATGATTTGAGCAGAAGCCTGCGCGAGATGGCAGAAGGACTTGAAAGCGATGATTAGTTCAAAGCAGCGAAAGATATTGGCGTTTCCATACTCTCAGTACGATGCGATCATCTGCGATGGGGCCGTCCGCTCTGGCAAAACCTCAATCATGATGGTTGCATTTGTCGACTGGGCGATGCGGGAATTCAGTGGGCAGCGATTTGGCGTCTGCGGAAAGACGGTCGATTCGGCTGTGAAAAATATCGTCGTCCCCTATATCTCCATGAGCTACGCCAAAGAGCGATATACCATGCGTTGGAGGAGAGCTGATAAGGTGCTGGAAGTCCGGCGCGGATATACCACGAACTATTTTGAAGTGTTTGGCGGCAAGGATGAAAGCAGCTATGCTCTGATTCAGGGACGCACTCTGGCTGGCGTGATTCTGGACGAAGTCGCCCTCATGCCGCGCTCCTTTGTGGAACAGGCATTGACACGATGCTCCGTGGACGGAGCTAAAGTGTGGTTTTCCTGCAACCCGGAAAGTCCGCAGCATTGGTTTTATCTCGAATGGATTCTCCGACACAAAGAGCGGAACACGCTATACCTCCATTTCGAGATGCGGGACAATCCGAGCCTGAGTGAAAAGACCCTTACTCGCTATGAATCCATGTTCTCCGGCGTGTTCTATGACCGCTATATTCGCGGCCTGTGGGTGGTTGCAGAAGGCCTTGTCTATCAGTTTGGCGAAGAGAATATCACAGATGAGATTCCGGAAAGCGGCGAGTATTACATCAGCATTGACTATGGCACGCTCAATCCGTTTTCTGCTGGCCTGTGGTGTGTGAATGAAGATAAAGCGGTTCGCATTGCGGAATATTATTACAGCGGACGCGACATGAAGGCGCAAAAGACCGACGAGGAATACTGCGATGAGGTTGAAAAGCTGGCCGGAGATCGATATATCCGGGCAGTGATCGTCGACCCGTCCGCAGCATCTTTTATTACGGCACTGCGACGCCGCTCCGGCTTTTCTGTACGAAAGGCGAATAACGACGTACTTGACGGTATTCGTGTCACTGGGCGTCTTCTAAAGAATGGAAAACTGAAAGTACATCGGAGCTGCAAAGATGCAATTCGGGAATTTGGTCTGTATCGCTGGGACGATGAGAAAAACAGCGATCAGGTCATAAAAGAGTCAGATCACGCGATGGATGATACACGCTACATGTGCAATACAGTATTGCGGAGATATTACAAGCTCGACAGGAGAGAAGATGAAGAAGTTCAAGAGATGGCTGATTGAAAAGTTCCTTCCTACATATTGCCGGAACGAGCTGCTTGAAGAAAACAAGCGGCTTACGGATAGGATTGCAGAGCTTCAGGCGAAGAACGATCGGCTTAATGCCTATATTGACGGCATGGAATCAGCCTTGCGATACCAGAAAATCACGATTCGGAATGAGGTGACGGATAGATGAGCATTGCGGCTGCGCTTTTTGATAATCGCGTATATAACTTTGCACAGGCGTTCGGTGTAGAGGATACAACAACCAATGCCATGAGGGGCGCAATTAATGACTGGTTCAATCTGTATTATCAGAGTGTGCCGGTAGAAGGCGAAGACCCTAGCCAGCGGCTCCCCGTCACCATCGTATCGAAGTTGGCAAAGACTATGTTCTCCGAATACGAGACGGACGCTTCAGACGAGTTCGCGGAATCGCTTCTCTCCGCACTTAACCGGGAACGGAAACAGGCCGTACAGAAAGCGATGGTTGGCGGCGAGTGCTTTATCAAACCGATCATTGTAAACGGCGCGTTTGCGTTCCGAACCATCGACCGGCGAAATTATGTTGTGCTTGGCCGTGATGAAATGGATAATATCACGGACGTTGGGACAGCGGAAAAGACGGTTGTCGGGAGATACACCTATACGCTTTTGGAACGCCGTTCTGTTGACCACAACGGATATCTGAGAATCGAAAACAAACTGTTTAAGGCGTCCGACAATGTGACGCTCGGTGTTGAAGTCCTGCTATCGGAGCTGCCGAAGTATGAACAGCTTATGCCGGAAATCGTGTATCAGGAGCCGGTTTATTCCACTGGATTGATTCATGTGAGAATCCCGCTTGTGAACTGCGTGGATGGTTCGCCTGACGGGGCGTCTGTTTACGCTCCGGCTTCTGGTTTGATCCATCTTATCAACATCAACGAATCGCAGATCAACGGCGAGTTTGAGCGTGGACAGTCCCGAATTATTGTGTCTGCCGACATGATGAAGCGCGACCGTAACGGCAATAGAGCCTTTGATGATAAGGTGTTTACCGCGCTGGATGATGATCCGGACAGCGTTGGTATCACGATTTTCTCCCCGGAGTTCCGGGAACAGTCATTCCTTGCGAGAAAGACCGAATATCTCAGAAACATCGAGAACATCATCGGCATGAAACGCGGCATCCTCTCTGAGGTCGAGGCCGCAGAGAGAACTGCAACGGAGATCACGTCCAGCGCCGGTGACTACAACCTGACGATTAAGGATTTACAGGAGATGTGGACGGCTGCGGTAAATGAGACGCTGCGCATCTGCTGCATCATCGGAAAGATGTATGGCCTTTATAGCGGAGCTCCGATTGAGCCGGACGATATTTCGATTTCGTATGGAAATGGTATTCTCTACGACGAGGACAAGACCAACTCCGAGATGATGTCTCAGGTTCAGGCTGGCTTGCTGGCCCCGGAACGTTATCTCGGCTGGTACTACAACCTCCCGTGTGACACTGAGGCGGATCGGGTGAAGATACGCAAAGAGTACATGCCGGAGGTTGAAGAGGTCGAAGAATAATGCTTACCGCTGAACAGATCGCAGCGCTTCGGGACTATGCCGGACATCTGACAGGCCCGATCAATGATTATCTCATTCGAGACATCGCAGAGCGGATTGCAAAGGCCGGACAGTTCACATCCACCGCACAATATCAGGTATGGGCAGCGCAGCAGATGGGACTTAGTCAGGTCGAGATCAAAAAGCGCCTGAAAAAGCTGCTTGGTGTCTCAAATGACGAGATCAAGAAGCTCCTGACGCAGAGCGCAGAGGTTGGTTATCGGTTTGATCTTAAAGCACTCCCAACTGCGGATGCAATACCATTTGCAGAGAATCATGTGTTGCAGAAGATCGTGTCTGCGGCGGTGAAGCTGGCACAGGATGACTTCACGAATATCACGCAGACGATCGGAATGGTTGACCCGTATGGGCGGGCACTTCCTTTGCAACAGGCATATAGAAACAGCATGGATTTCGCGTTCTCTCAGGTGGCGACCGGCGCGGCGGATTATAACACCGCCGTCAGGCTTGCAGTGAAGAATCTCGCGGAGAAAGGCATCCAAACGATTGATTATCAGTCAGGCATCCACACAAGCCTTGAAGCGGCCGTGCGTCGCTCTGTGATGGGCGGTCTTGGCCTGATGCAGGAGCAGATTTCCAAGCAGACGCATGATGACCTCGGGGCAAATGGATGGGAAATCAGCGCCCACGCGGCCAGCGCACCCGACCACGAACCGATTCAGGGCAAGCAGTATAGCGACGAGGAATATGAAACGCTCAACAACAGCCTTGTACGCCGCATTGGCACGCTGAACTGCGGACACTCTGCATTTCCTATTATCCTCGGCGTCACGCCGCCGCAGTACACGAAGGAAGAACTTGAAAAGTATCGCCTGGACAACGAGCGCGGCATTGATTACGCCGGAAAGCACTACACTATGTACGAGGCCACCCAGCGGCAGCGCCGCTTAGAAGCCTCTATGCGCCGCCAGAAGCGGCGAATCCTTGCGGATGAAGCGACCGGAGATCAGGAGAAAAAGCAGCAGGATCAAATCAAACTGCAAGTTCTCAATCAGGAATACCGGCGATTCTCTAAAGCCGCCGGACTTCGGACGCAGGACGCGCGGGCGGAAGTGGTCGGCTTTGGTGGGAAACAGGGCGTTGCGGCACAGGACGCATTTGAAAAGACGTTATTGCCAAAGAGGAATGCGGCACTGATTCCGACTGAGAAATTCACGGAATACGCATTAAACCCGGAAAAATCAATTGATAAGTCGATTGCGTTTTCAAATGCTCTAGGGTATAATTTGGATAATGCGGATTCCTTGATTCAGAATATTCGCGATAATCTTTCGAGTTTTCCTGCATCGGAGAAAGGCAGGAATGAGTATGGAACTCGGTATGAAGTTCGCATGAACTTGACCGGAGCGAATCAGAGAACGGCAAACGTGATCACAGCGTGGCTTGATGACGCAAAGACCGGCAAGATGCGCTTGATTAGCGCTTATGTTGACAGAAAGAGAAGTGCAGATAAATGAAACAATATTGCACCATACGGCTTAAAAGCAAAGAATCTGCTGTTATTGTGGAAATCTTAGAGGATGGGAAGGCATACATCGCAGACGTTGACCATAGCGATGGAAGCACCACCACTGAGTTTATCACGCAAGAGCAGATCGATGATGTGATAAAATAAGCACAACTGAATGATTCAAGCACGACGCTTCTGCGCCGTGCTTTTTTCATACAATTTTGACCGGGATGTCGTAAAACGAACGACCGCGAGGGGACGCGACCCCCGTTAGCAAAGCGTAGCGGAGAGAGGAACACACAATGAAACGTGAATTTTTGCAGAATCTCAAGGTTGGCGATCAGGCGCTTCCGAAGGAGATCATTGACGCGATCATGGACGAGAACGGCAAAGACATTGAAGCTGCCAAAAAGCCGTTTGCGGACTATGAAGCGATCAAGGAGCGACTGAAAACCGCAGAGGATGGCCTAAAAGCCTTTGACGGTGTGGATGTGAAAGACCTTCAGGGGAAGGTCGACACACTGAAAGGCCAGCTCTCGGACAAAGATAAGGAGTGGCAGGCGAAACTTGACAATATGGCCTTTGATGGCCGCGTCAAGGACGCGATCACGGCCGCAAAGGGCCGGAATGCAAAAGCCATTTCCGCGCTGCTTGACGTCGAAGCATTGAGATCGAGCAAAAATCAGGAAGCGGACATCAAAGCGGCGCTGGAAACCCTGAAGAAGGACAACAGCTACCTCTTTGAGACACAGACACCCCCTCCGTATAACAACGGAACCGGGAAAAACCCGCCTGCTGGGGAACCGAACGACCTGCGCAGCGCGATGCAGGCGCGTTACGCAAATACGAAATGAAAGAAAGGGATTAAATTATGCCTATTACTCTCGCAGAAGCAAAGGTCGGCATGGCCGACAAGGTAGATCAGCAGATCATTGACGAATTCCGCAGATCGTCTCTCCTGCTCGACAGAATGACGTTTGACAATGCCATTTCTCCGGGCACCGGTGGTTCCACGCTGACCTATGGTTACATTCAGCTCAAGACTCCGTCCACTGCCGCCGTCCGTGCGATCAACACCGAGTACACCGCCGGTGAAGCGAAGCGCGAGGAAAAGACCGCGAAGGCCGTTATCATGGGCGGTTCGTTCCAGGTCGACCGTGTTCTTCAGAACACCTCCGGCGCTGTTGACGAAATGGCGTTCCAGGCACAGCAGAAGATCAAGGCGACGGCGAACTATTTCCACAACCTCGTCATCAATGGCACGTCCGCATCCAGCGGAACCGGCTTTGTGACCGGCACGTTTGACGGCCTCCGGAAGCTGCTGAATGGCACCAGCAATGAGTTTACCACCGACATTGACCTGTCTGATTCCTCGAAGCTGGACAGCAACAGCAACGCCTTTATTGACCAGCTTGACGCGCTTGTTCACGCTATCGACGGCGATGTCTCCATGCTGATGATGAACGGCGACATGCTGCTCAAGGTTCGTGCTGCGGCTCGTAGAGCTGGTTACTATGAGCGCACGAAGGATGATTTTGGCCGCGTGGTCGAAATGTTCGGCGGCATCCCGCTTGTCGACCTCGGCAAGTATTACAACGGAACCGCATCTGTTGACGTTGTCGGTACGTCTGCGCCGACCGCGTCCGCAGCAGGGACGACCAGCATCTACGCTGTGTCCCTTGCGCTCGATGGATTCCACGGTATTTCCCCGACCGGAACCGGAATCATCAATTCGTATATGCCGGACATGAACGCTCCGGGCGCGGTGAAAACCGGCGAAGTGGAGCTTGTGGCCGGTGCTGTTCTGAAGAACACGCTGAAAGCGGCGTCTCTGAACGGCATCGTCATGAAGCCTAAGACTGGCGGCTGATAACGGAGGTGGCGCCCATGCCGAACTACGCATTTTACCTGTCTGAATACATGGGCGACGTCGTTGACGAAGAATCGTTCCCCCGGCTGGCTGCTCGCGCTGACGAGCAGCTTTGCCGGTATGAACGGATATACACCGTGACGGAGCCAGAAGAAGGGGCACGGGATATGGCAATCTGCGCGATGGTCGATGCGCTATCTGCAATCGAAACAATGCTGTCCGGAGACGGCAGCGCGGTTTCCTCTGCCAGTATCGGGAGTGTGTCTGTGAGCTATGGATCGCCTACGGCTCTTGGCGTTGACCTGTCCGAAAAGGGGCAGGATCGGCAGCTATACAAGGCGGCGTCGCGGTATCTGGACATTTACCGAGGTGTGTCATGCTGAGAGTATCAAAGCGTAATCCGGTTGACTACCGCCTGTGCAACCAGACCGTCACGGTCTATCACAAGCGTGGGGACGCAGTCACGCGGACTGTGTATGACAGGGCGTTTCTGGACTTCAAGAAAACTGAAAATGTGGACAAGACCGGCAGCAAAGAAACAAATTCTTTCCTGCTGGTCATTCCATGTTCGGAGCAGTGCGTGTTTCCGGAAGATAAGGTTCTGCTTGGAATTGGCGAGGAAGTCACGAAATGGACGTCGCTGATTCCGACGAAGGTTCCAGGTCTTGTCGTAGTGAAATACGTCGACACCAAATACTGGAACGGCCAAATGGTTCATGTGGAGGCGGGTGGATGAGTACAAGAGTAAAGGTCGAGATGCAACCGATCCAACAGATTTTGAAAAATCATGGATTGGATAGCACTGGCCGGGTGCAGCTCTATGTGACCAACATGATCAGCCGCCGTATGACACGCTATATGCCATTTCAGTCCGGCGCGCTCGCTACGAAGCTAAAGTTCGTGAAATCTCCGACCGAGATCGAAGTCAATGCCCCTTATGCCCGGTATCAGTATTACGGGAAAGTGATGGTCAATTCCGTTACAGGGAAAGGACCAGCTTACATCCCAAATGTCGGGTATCGATACAAGAAAGGAACAGTTCTTCGTGTTACAGATCGGGATTTGGAGTACGACAAGACGAAGAATCCGGATGCTGGCCCATTTTGGGACAGGGCGCTTCTCGCCAAAGAGAAAAGCCAGATGATTCAGGAGGTGCAGAGATACATTGACGGCACTGGATAAAATGAAAAACTGGCTCGCTACGTTCCCACGATATGACGCCCTGACGGACTTTCAGATCGACTATACGGATAAGGTACCATCCAATGGCGGCATCTTCCCGAATGGTCTTGTGGAGGTCAGCAGAGCGTCTGACATTATGGGAAACGTGACGGTCACGAATCAATACAATTTCGGACTGTACTATGTGTTCGAAAAAGCACCCGGAGAAGAAGCGTCCGCAAAGATCAACGCAGATTGGGTGTCCGCGCTCCAAGAGTGGGTGCAGGAACAGTCTGTGATACGGAAGGCACCGGTATTCGGCGACGTTCCGTGTAAGGAAAAAATCACCGCGCAGAACGGGATGCTCTACGCGGCAGACGAGGAAGGGACTGCAACCTATATGGTGCAGATTTCCGTGCAATTTATAAAAGAATATGAGGTGAAAAACGAATGGCAGACATGACTTTTCTGACTGATTCCGGCGCGACCATTGAAAGAAAAATGATGATCGCGTACCTGAACACCGGCGAATCTACCACTCCGGTATGGTCGGCGATTGGCAAACGCGTCGAGGACAGCTCCGTTGAATACGACTGGCAGGATGAATCCACGAATGACATTCTTGGCAACACCTATTCGACGATGAAAACGCCGATCATGACGCAGACTTTTGATCCGTGCGAACTGGACGCAGGCGACGCGGCGCAGCTCAAAATTTGGAACCTTGCGGTCAAGGAGCAGAACGCGGCGAAGCTGTGTAACCTCGATATGCTCATCGTGCATACCTACGCTGGCACGTCCGGCAATGTATTTGCGGAGCGTTATTCGAGTTGCATGGTAAAGCCGTCCGGTCTTGGCGGCAGCTCCACGATTGGCATGCCGATCGACGTTACCTACGGCGGTACGCGCACCACCGGCACGGCAACTGTTGCCGCTGGCGTGGTCACGTTCACGGTAGACACTTAATAAAGGGGGCGCAATGCCCCCCCTATTTTATTTGGAGGATGACATGACTGAATCTAAACTGAACATTTCCCGCAATATCAAAAAACTCCTGATTGGGGACGGCCCGGAGTATATCGCAATCGATCTGGACGACCAGACACTTTTGCCGTCTCTGACGCAGATGACGAAGGAGCTTCAGGCATCCATGCCTGGCTATGAGACACGGGCAAAGGAGATCGACGCACTACCCGCTGCGACCGTCGATGAGCAGATCGAAAAGCTGACGGCCATGAACGAACTGAACACGGAGGTTTCCGGGATTCTCGTTGAAAAGCTGAATGCCGCGTTCCACGAAAACGTTTGCCAGAAGGTCTACGGCAATATTCAGCCGGACATTTACGCACTGTCTGAACTGCTGGTGCAGCTCTGCGAGGAAACGCGGGCGGCGATGGAAGAAAAGAATAAAGCGCAGTCTGAAAAGCTGCGGAAATATACGGCGAAGTATCAGAAATGAACTACGACCTCCCGACAAGCGTAGAGATCGGCGGAGAATCTTACGCCGTTCGATCTGACTACCGCGCCATTCTGGATATTTGTGCTGCAATGAGCGACGTCGAGCTGAACACGCAGGAAAAGTCCATTGTAGCGCTGAGCATTTTCTATCCCGATCTTGAAACCATCCCGTCAGAGGGGATGCGGGAGGCGCTGGAACGCTGTTTCTGGTTCATCAACTGCGGCGGGCAGCCGGAGAACCGGCAGCAGCCGAAGTTGGTTGACTGGGAGCAGGACTTCCCCTATATCATCGCGCCGATCAACCGCGTGCTTGGGCAGGAAATCCGCTCTGTCCCTTATCTCCATTGGTGGACGTTCATTTCCGCTTATTACGAAATCGGAGATTGCACGTTTGCACAGATCGTCAGCATCCGGGACAAAAAGGCGCGTGGGAAGAAACTCGAAAAGGCCGAAGCGGAATGGTACAAAAAGAATCAGAATCTTGTTGATTTTAGGAAGGTTTACTCAGATACGGAGAAGGATTTCCTGAAGCAGTGGGGCGCTGGTTGACGGTGTTAGAGAGAAGGTGAAATCATGCCAGATGGAAAAATCATTCTCAGTACGGCGCTTGACAATAAGCAGCTCGAAAAGGAGCTGCAAAGCACCCTCAAAAAGATCAATGCGCTGGAAAAGAGCCTTTCGGAGATGGGCAGCGGCAAAAATGCGCTGGCCGAACAGGCAAATCAGATGGGCGCACAGCTTGATGCGGCGAAACGCAAGCTCTATGAGATGCAGGACGCAGCGAAGGGCGTTTACAGCAAAGAGACCATTGCGGACCAGAAAACGCTTGTCAATGGCTTACAGTCGCAATGGGATAAGATCAACAATCAGATCGATTCCTATGACCGCAAAATTCAGAAAGCCAGCGCCAGTTTGAAGGAAGAAACCGCCCATGTGGAAGAACTGAAAGAGCAGCTCAAAGAGGCCACCACAGCGGCAAAGATGCAGGACGCAATTCAGACGGTCGGGAAAAGCGTGGAGAAGGTCGGACAGAAACTCAGCAGTATGCTCCGGCGTGTGTTTGTGTTTACCGTTCTGACATCGGCACTCCGTTCGCTCCGCACATGGATCGGGAATGTCATCAAGAGCAACAGTGAAGCATCGGCCTCTCTGGCACAGCTCAAGGCGGCGCTGCTGACGCTTGTTCAACCGCTGGTCAATGTCATCATCCCGGCATTTATCCAGTTTGTGAATGTCCTGACGCGCGTAGTAACGGCTATTGCGCAGATTGTGTCTTCCCTGTTTGGGACGACCTTTGCGAAATCGAAGGAATCAGCGAAGCAGCTCAACAAGGAAACGAACGCGATCAAAGGTGTCGGCGGCGCGGCAGAAAAAGCCAGCAAGCAGCTTGCAGCCTTTGACGAAATCAATCAGTTGACCGACAACAGCTCCGGCGGAGGCGGCGGTGCTGATGCGGGTACATCCTCCCCGGACTTCGATGCGCTGAACCCGGATGGGAAACTTGCTGAAAAGTTCAAGGACATTCTTGGATTGGTGGGCGCGATCGCTGCGGGCCTTTTGGCTTGGAAGATCGCAAGTGCCTTTACAAACGACCTTTCCAAAATCGCCGGGATCGCGCTGGCCGTGGCAGGAGCGTTTGAGTACGTTTATAGCTGGCTTGACGCATGGAACAACGGCATCGACTGGGGCAACTTCATCGGGATGCTTGGCGGACTTGCAGCTGTCGCCGGTGGCCTTGCGCTGGCGTTCGGGAAAGTGGCGGCAGCGATTTCCCTAATTGTAGGCGGCATCGGAATGGTTGTCGTCGGCATTAAAGATGTTATTGATAATGGTTTTACGCTTCAGAATACACTTTCCATTGTTGCCGGATTGATTGCATCCGGTCTTGGCATTTCTCTCCTTACAGGGAACTGGATTCCGCTGCTCATTTCTGGACTTGCAGCCGCGCTGGTAGCAATCGTTTCATTCACAGGGAATGGCGATGATTTGATTGCTGGTTTGAAGAAGACATTTGAGGGATTCTCTGATTTTTTCAGTGGCGTATTCAGTGGTGACATGGATCGGGCTGTTGCAGGCCTGAACAAGATCATAGAAGGATTGAAAGACACGTGGAATACAATCATCAAATCTATTCAGGATGCGTGGAAAGCGTTTATTGATTGGGTTAAGAAAAAGAACCCTGATCTCGCCTATGAACTTGAACAGATTGGAGAAACTGTGAAGGGCGTATATGAGGGCGTAAAGAAAGTTCTCAAAGGCCTTGTGGATTTCATTTCTGGTGTATTTACTGGGGACTGGAAGAAAGCGTGGGAAGGTGTAAAGGAAATCTTTGCTGGTGTTTGGAATGGCATTGTTTCTTTGCTTGAGGGCGCGGCAAACCTTATTGTTCGCGGTGTGAACTGGCTGATTTCACAATTAAATAAAATCAGTTTTTCAATCCCTGACTGGGTTCCTGCTGTTGGCGGGAAATCTTTTGGCATCAATATCCCACAACTTTCAGAAGTAACGTTGCCACGGCTTGCCACTGGTGCGGTCATCCCACCAAACCGGGAATTTATGGCCGTTCTGGGAGATCAGACGAGCGGGAACAACATTGAGGCACCGGAAAACCTGATCCGTCAGATCGTCCGGGAGGAAACGCAGACGAGCGCCAGCAATGAACTGCTTCGGGAAATTCTCTCGGCGATTCGTGAGGGCAAGGTTATGATGGTCGATGGTGTCCAGTTCGCAAAGGTCACGCAGAGAAGCCTTTCCAATGCGTCCAGAGCGTCCGGAACGCCGCTGACAGTGAGGTGACGCATGGTAGCAGTATTCAAAATTGACGGGAAAGACTTTACCGACATTCTCCCGGAAGGGGCTTTGAAATGGTCGAGAAATGACCTCGACAGCGACCAGACGGGGCGAACGCTCGACGGCATTATGCACCGGACGCGAATCGCAATCAAAGCAAAGCTATCAATCACAACAAAACAGCTGACGACGCAAAAGCTCATGGAACTGAACGCGGCACTGAAGCCGGCGTTTATTTCCGTCACATATCTTGACCCAATAGACGGGATCGTGACGAAGAAATTTTACGGCTCGTCCGTGGAGAGCACAACGCAGATCGTCGTGGGCGGAGAAACGTACTGGACGGGTACGACCTTCAATCTCATTGAACAGTAGGTGATGCAATGCAGACAGTTCCGGCAAAATGGAATGACATACTTGCGGGCGACTATCAGGTTGACTTCAAGGCGGTCATAAACGGAAAAACCTATACATACGGCGAGATAAAATCTGCGCGGATCACCAAATCCATGATGGATAAGCTGACCATCGGACAGGCAACGTCGGCCATGCTGGATATGGTATTCGAGCCGGACGGGACAATTCCTACTGCGGCGGAAATAAAGTGCTATATCCGCCTGGCAAATTACGACCCAACGATCATCATTACAGACGAGTTCTCCAACATCATTCAAACGAATGACGGCTATGTTCTCGCGGAGAGCTATTCCCAATATTCGGATTGGCTCCCATTCGGGACATTCTACATCGATACACGCTCAACAGATGCTTCCGGCTGGATGACAATTACGGCCTATGATCGGATGCTGGCGGCTGAGAGGGATTTTCCGTCGCCTGCTGGCTCCATGACAATGAGCGCGGCTGTGACCTACATTGCAAATCAATTGGGGATTTCAGTAGATAGCCGAAATGCAATCGCTCCATACAACATTGACAGTCCGGTTGGCGTTTATACGATGCGCGAAGTTCTTTGTGGGATTGCGGCAGCGTCCGGTGGGAACTTCATTATCACGGAGAACAATAAACTCCGGCTGATTTCTCTTGAGTCTCCGTCCACTACAGATGATGTCCCGGTGATGTCCTGCGACGTCCTCGGCGATGCAGTCACCATCAGGAAAGTCACGCTTTATCCGGATTCCGATACGCAGTATTCCTCTGGTTCTTCCGGGTATGAGATTCAGGCGGATTGCATCTACGCAACTCAAACGATATGTGATTATGTCAAGAATCGTTTGAACGGCGTCACGTACCTCCCCTACAGCGCTGGGACGGCGTTCTTCAACCCTGCGTTAGAATTAGGGGACAGCATCAAACCGAACGGAAAAGCCTCTGTGCTGGCCTCTGCGGCCTTTACAGTGGGTGTTTCCATGAGCGCGGATATTGATGCGCCGATTGATACGGAGATCAACCACGAATATCCGTATCAGGCAAGGACGAGAGAAGAGCGGAGAACGGCGCAGTCCTTTTCCGAGATCAAGAAGACCACAGAGCAGATCGCGCTTTCCGTTCAAGGCAAGGTCGACAGCACACAGGTACAGTCAGCTATCGACTTAAACCTGAATTCCCTCACGCTGAGCTATACCGCAGGTACGAACGGTGCGTCCATTACGCTCTCGAAGGACGGAGTAAGCATCTCCGGGCAGGTCAATATCGGGTCCATCGACGCAAGTCAAATTCAGGTAACAAACCTGAACGCCTCGAATATCACGACCGGCTACCTCTACGGCATGGACATCGTGGGCTGTACGCTGCGGGCTATTGCCGGTGGCGCGGATTTTGCGCAGATTTCCTCTGACGGCATGAGGATATTCACAAGCAGTGGTCTGAAAGCTGTTCTTGGTATCAACGGAACCTATCCGGCGCTGATTCTTGGCGATACGTCATCGGCCTATGTGGAAAAGCTCTTTCGTGGGAACGGACATGAAATGTGGATTGGCGACGGCGGCATGGGGACTGGCCTTTTAATCAACTTTACGAATGGAACGGTAAAGGTGGTTAAAAATGGCGCTCAAACGAACTTGTGAGGTGCTTATGGAAAGTATGAAAGAATCTATCGCCCTGATTCGCAATGCTCTGAATCGGGTGCGTGTCTCTGGCAGAGAGGATTGCTACGCGATTGTAGCGATCAACAATGAGCTAGACAGGATGGAAAAAGCTGTGGAGAAAGCAGCGGAGGGCAAAAATGGCTGATACGTACAAGAAAATATCGGACTTTTCGACAGCATCGCAGTTCGGAGACACTGATCTGCTTTTGGTTTCGCAGAGTGGCACAACTCGTCTCGTGACCGGCGCGATGATTAAAACCTTTGCGAAAAACGCTGGTATTGAAGCAGCAAAGATCAACGGTGCGACGGTGAATACCTCCGGCCATCTGATCCTGACCACAACGGACGGTTCCACAATCGACGCTGGACAGGTCCACGGCGATGACGGCGTTTCCGTCACGGGAGCGAGTATCGATTCCAGCTATCACCTGATCCTGAACCTTTCAAACGGCCAGACAATTGACGCAGGCTACTGTCGCGGTGCAAGCGGCGCAGGAACCGGCGATATGCAGGAAACCGAATACGACCCCTCTGGAAAAGTAAAGGCCGCAGGCGGCATCCCTGACTACGTCAAGGCCACTTATACGGCTATGACGCTCATATCTTTCAGATGGAGCAATAAGACCTATTCCCTTGAATCGCCCTATCCGAACGCCAGCTACGACATTGTTGTCAGCGTAGCGCCGAATGCGACGGTCGCACAGTACGACGCGTTTTCAAAAGCGAAAATCTGTGGGAGCGCAAACAGCAATGTATTGACGGCGCTCGGGACTGTTCCGACAGTCAATATTCCAGTCATTGTAAAGGCGGTGAGGAAATGAGTGTAGAAGTCATGGGAGGTGGCGGGAGTGCCAACCTTCAGGTGAAGTACGCGACACCGTCTGCGGCAGCACAGAATATCAAACCGGATTCCGGCTATGACGGCCTTGAAAGGGTCCTGGTAAGCGGCGACAGTGATTTAGCTGCGTCCAACATCAAGAAAGGCGTTTCGATCTTCAACGTGACTGGCACGCTTGAGCCAACAAAGAGCACGATCAACTCTTTCGTTGTAACACCAACAACTGTCGGTGGCAAAGTGTGCTTGGAATTGCCCGAAATTCCAAGCACCGCGACAAAAATTTATGGCTTGTCAGTCCTTCCATATCCCGGAGCGAGCGAAAACCGGCTGAATTCGATGTGGAATTATACGCACGACGGTATTGCAATTCAGGATAACAGCACGACACCCTCTAAATACCTTTCCGTCGCATCGATTGGTGGCACGTCCTGCGCAGTGACGGAATTCTGTTATATTCGGTCTGGCGGGAAGATTTACGTCTATGCTGCCGGACTTAGCGGCGCAACATATACAATCACATTCGATACAAGCACCGAATATCTTGTCAGCGCCATGTATGAATGATTAGGAAGCACTACCGCTGCAATCCGTCACCTTCGCTGACGCGGGCAATCGCGTCCTGATCGCCCGCGTCAGCGGCAGCTATGTGGTGCTGTGCAAGGTCGGCAATCCAAAGTAAGGAGGTAGCTATGAGCCTAAAAATCATGCAGGGCGACCAGTACGCCATTGTATTTACTGGGACGCAGGACGGCGCGCCGCTCGACCTATCCAAGATTGAGATGATCGAGTTCATCGTCGGAAAGCTGCGCAAAATCTACCCCGGCGAGGTCACGACGGACACAGACGGAAACTTCCTGTTCCCTCTTATGCAGGAGGAAACCTTTCAGTTCAAAAGCGCTTCTCAGGCCGTTCAGATTCGTGTCAAATTCACCGGCACGGAGCCAGTGGTCATCGGTACCAGCATTGAGGGCATCCGCGTGAGCGATTCCATCAGTAAGGTGGTGCTGTGATGATCCACTTTGACATCGGTGGGAAGCCGAGCATCCAATTCAGCCTGCCGCCCTTGCGGGTGTCACCCGGCGGCAGTGGAGGCGGCAACGTCTCATCTGCGCAGATCAACACCATTGTAGTCCTTGACCGGGCGGGATACGATGCGCTGGCCGTCAAGGACACAAAGACACTGTATCTGATTCGGGGGTGACGGAATGATCACAGTCGGAGAAGAACAGCTAAAGGAGTTGTTTGTCGGTGAGATGGGAATTAAGAATGCCTGCATCGGCGAAGGACCCATCTATACCCGCCCGGGCGGATATTTATACATCGAACTGAGCGAAAAGAAAGGGGCATAACCTATGGCAAGTTTTTTCAATCTAATTCTTGATACGCTTGCACCGTCTGGGTTGACACTGAAGCTCAACAGCGGCGCTACGTATGCAACCAGCAACACCGTCACCGCAACGATCACGCTGACGGATGAAACCAAGACCGGCTACCAGATGAAGCTCTGGGGCATCAAGGCGGCTGCAACGGAAGCGGACGCATCGTGGGAGACCTTTGCGGCCAGCAAGTCTATCGTCCTGACGGAAGGCGATGGCCTGAAAACCGTACATATCAAGGTGCGGGATGATGTCGGCAACGAAACGGCCGCAGTCACAGCTTCCATCACGGTCAACACTGCGGTTCCGGTGGTCACGATCACTGGCCCCGACAAGTCCAGAATCTCCAAAGTCTCCGGCTTCGACACCTGCGCGTTCTCCTTCGTATCCGATGTGGACTTCGAGGAATACACGGTGCGTGTCGTGCCGAGCACCAGCAGTCTCCACGACGCCGGTACGCAGATTCCCACCACTGGCGGTTCCAGCAACACCAGCGGCACGGCTGGCGGCTACAAGAAGGCCACGGCGATCAATACCACCATCAAGGGTGCCGACCTTGCGACGGCCTCCTCCGGCGACGGCACGAAGATCATCAAGGTCTTTGTCAAGAACACCGCCGGGACTTGGAGCGTGGCATAATGGCCGCGCCGGGACTGACGTTCACCATCACGGGGAATAAAATCTCGGCAGTCTCCGGTTTCGATTCCATCACCGTTAAATTCTCGTCGGACATCGCATATCAGGCATTCGAATGCCGCGCGACGAAAACCGGCGAGGACTGGGGGCGAGGGAAAGGGGCGCTCGTTGCGTCCTTTTCCCAGACCCCGGCGGGGACGGAGCGAACCTTTGAGGTCTACGACGATTTCCTCCTGAGTGGTGACGGAGAATACAGAATTTCTCTATACGCACAAGGGGCGGACGGAAGCTGGAATGATAACTATGGTTTTGTGCCGTCCGGCACGACCAAGACCATGCTGACGGCAGACGGCAAGGAATTTCTCTGCATGAAGGAGTGATTTTATGGCAGACCAGTACAACAGTGCGCACACTGGCGCAGAGATCGATCAGGCGGTGTCTGACGTTCGGAACAACAAGGACGCATGGAGCGAGAAGGAGCTGCCCGCGGTTACTGATTCGGACAATGGAAAATTCCTGCGTGTTGTTTCCGGTGCATGGGCGGCTGCTGAGGGAGACGCATCCTTTGACATTACTGGTGCCAGCACGGGGCAGTCCCCCATCATCAATGCTGTAGATGCCGATGGTAAGCCTACGGCGTGGGGGGCGGCGCTGCTGGCCAAAGTGGACGGGAGCAATATCCCTACCGACAGCATGGATGCTTGGAGGACCAGGATCGCCGCTCTGCCGGGGGTGAAGGTCTACGGTAAGGCAGACGCCAATGGCAAGATCAAGGCTTATACCGACGCGGCCTGCACACAAGAGGCAACCTATCTGGTTCCAATGGCGCTCCAGGACTACGGCAACGCTCTGCTGATCTACGATCACAAGACCTATCAGTGTGTAGGCTTTGAAGAGCCTGCATCTATGCAGGGGTCTGGGAACTACATAGTTGTTGTGTTTTTCCGTTCCGAGATCGTCACAGATTCTGCCGGTACTGCTGTATTGAAAGTAGAGACTGCGAAGCTGAACGTCATAGATTATCTAAGCGGTGCGATTAACGCGCCTATCACAATCACGGCGGGAGAGCTGCCGCTGACCACAACTACAACAACATGACTTTTGAAAGGAGATTATTATGTACAAATTAAATTTTGAACTGAAAAACGGTATGAAGCTGAAGCTGGAGATTCCCGCTGAGTTGGTCAACGCATTGGTCGTGGAGCGACCTCTCGCAGTTGGGGACGTGAACGGGGACGGACAGGTGGACAAGAATGATGCAACGGCCATCATGGATCATCTGGCAGGTACTGCGCCGCTGGACGAGGACGCGCTGAAGCGAGCAGATGTCAACGGTGACGGAGAGGTCAGTTATCTTGATGCTATGTCCATCATGGATAATCTGGCAAAATAAGAGCGGGCATAAAAAAACCGCCATTCGGCGGAAATTGACAAGGCGCTTCGTTCATGCTATGATGGACGTGCCCCGAAAGGGGCGGGGCGCTGTAACAACGGCAGGCGGTTAGCACTTCCCTTGAAGGGAGGTGGTGCGCATGGTTACATATGCTGAGCTGATTCAGATCGGTATTTTGATCGTGAGCATTTGCAATCTGGTCATCCAGATTTGCAAAAAGAAATGACCGCCCCGGCCAAGGTGTGCGGTCATTTCTTTTGACATAGCATATTAGGCTAACCGCTTGTCGCAGCGCCCTTCTCTATCTCCATTATAGCCGAACGAGCCGCTTTGTCAAGTATGACAGGGCGGCATTTTTTATGCCGGGAAAGGAAGTAAGAAATGGATGCGACCACGATCATTGTAGCGATCCTCGGCTCGTCTGCGCTGACGACCGTCGTTCAGGCAATCGTCAGCGCGATCCAGAAGAAGAAAGGCAAGGGCGACGCGCAGAGCGCCCACCTGAAGGCAATCGACGAGAAGATGGACAAGATCACGAGATTGCAGGATGAGCAGTATTTAAGCATCCTGCGCCTCACGATCATGTCGGAAGAGATGCCCATGTCGGAGCGGCTGATCGCCGGGAAGAAGTACGTCAATCGCGGTGGCAATGGGGACGTGAAGAAAGCACTCCATAAGCTCGAAGAGCAGTGCGAGGCCGGACGGCATGAGGCAAATTAGAAAGAGTCGCCTGACGAAGGGCAAGATGGCGCGGCAGCTAGTGTACTTTTGTATCTGGGTGCTGTTTGGCGTCCTGCTCTGGGCGGCGATGGTCAAAACCGCAGCACTGGTGATGGACAGGGATATAGACCTTTCCGACATCCTGACCTACGCCGGAGCGGCGTTTGGCGGGGAGCTGCTGATGCTCCTTGCGAAGAGATGTGTTTGTAAAAAATCGGACGACGAAGGGAGTACATAACATGGAAAAAATCATGAAACGGCTGTCGAATCTGCTGAGCGTCAAGAGCCTTGTGACGCTGCTGCTGACGGTGGTGTTTACGGTGCTGGCGCTCCGGGGCGACATCACGGGCAAGGATTTCCTGACGATCTTCCTGATGGTCATCACGTTCTATTTCGGGACGCAGAGCCAGAAGGTGCAGGACGCGATGGACACGAAGGGTGACGACAATGGCACTGAAAATTAACGATACCATCCGGGCAACGAGAGTGGGCGGCAGGCGTCCGCTCTCGGCTATCCGGGCAATCGTGTTCCACTACACGGCCAATACCGGCCTGCACGCGACGGCGCTCGGCAATGCCCGATACTTTGCCAACGGCAGCGAGGGACGCGCTGCTTCGGCACATTTCGTGGTCGACGAGGGCGATACCGTTTACCAGTGTGTGCCGCTGGACGTGGTGGCGTGGGCGGTTGGAGACGGCAGGGGCGGCAAATACGGCAAGGTGTACGGCAACTACAACACCGTTTCCATCGAGATGGTGAGCCACACGGACGCTTCCGGCAGGTATTTTATTCCGGAGGCGACGATGCGCAACGCCGCGCGGCTCTATCAGATGCTGCTGAAGCAGCTGCCGGGCGTGCAGGCCGCGATCCGGCACTATGATATTAGTCTCAAAAATTGTCCGGCTCCGTTGATCGACGAAAAGAAATGGGCGGACTTTAAGAAGCTCTTGGAGGAGGTGGACGAAGTGGTCACAAAAGCAAAGATGATCGTCGACGGCAAGGAGATCGAGATCAAACGCATTTTGAAGGACGGCACGAATTACATCAAAATTCGGGACATCGCAAAGGCGCTCGATCTGGATATCGGCAACAAGGGGAACATTCCCATTCTGAATCATAAGCAGTAGCGCCCCTGTGTGCCGCGCCACCCGGATTGGAGGTGGTGACGATCAGCGCGAGGGTGCGGATTCCGGAAGACTTGACCGGCCTGCTGCAAGGCGAGTGGGAGCAGATCATAGCGCAGGCAGGCTACAGTGAGCAGGACGCGGAGATCGTCCGGCGCTATATCATGGGCAAGACGCCGCAAATTGATATCGCGGTGGAGCTGGACATGGCGCGCAGCACGATCACCCGCAGACTGCCGCATATCTACGCACGAGCGCGGCACACGGCGGTGAAACTGCAAATGATAAAAATTTTATGAAAGGTTATCGGCTTTCTTTGCAGATTCGCAGATAACTGTATCTTGTGTTTGCTACAAAACGCCCCCGGCAGGACAACCTACCGGGGGCGATTTTATTGTTTTTGGCTTTTAACTCTAGAAGGGTCATATGCTGCGCATGCCTGCTCCAATGCTTTGAAATCGCAGGATATTTTGCAAAGAAAGGCGTTGCCCTTATTCACAACAGAAAAGTATGTATGGGCAGCACGATCCATAATATCTGCTTTGTGTTTGTTGCACTGCGCAATCTGATTTAAGAGAAGCGCGCGGTACTTGGGGTCTGGCTCTTCTTCAACATTATAGCGAACAATGGCCGCATCGTGGACAGGAATCATATTGTTAAATCCAAGAAGCCCAAGTTTACCGCCACTGAGTTTCAGATAATGTTTTCCGGGCTTCATTTTTTCGTGATTCGGTTTTGGGGACTCCATCGGGACGAAATAGCGGAACTCTCCCACAAGTAGAACCACACCAACGTACGGCCGACGCTGCCCTTTGTTGAATGGGACTCGGTAATCGCGCGAGTGCATGAACCGGATATAGTGATCTGAGATTCTGCAAACGAAAAGATTTTCCATATTTCGACCTTTCCGGGAGAAAAAGGCGAGGCGGAGGACAATCTCCGCCTCGCTTTTAGGTGCCCGTGTTTTTCAGTTTCCTACTTAACGGCAAGGAATTTCCGCTTTTTTCATTTCCCACTTAACGGCAAGGAATTTCCGCTTTTTTCATTCCCTATTTTACGGCAAGGGGTTTCCGCTTTCACGAGCGGTGATGAACAGGACGATGAATGATGTTCAATCACTATATCTTGCGGATTTCTCCGCATCCATAGTATTACATCTTTTCGGTCAAATGTCAATAAACAAGAACAAATATTTTCAAAAATCGAACACCTGTTCGCGCTATTGGACACCAAGAAACACCGCATAGATTTACGCAGAAAATGGATGCGTCATAAATGCTACATAAATGCGTCACTCATGCTACCTTCGCGCGTCCCTTGGAAATTTGAAATCCCTCATACTGAACGTAGGAGCTGGCCAGCTTACTACATTTTTTGGAGGGAAACTCTATGGAATACGCAAGCAACGGCAAGGCCAATGCGGCCCTGACCACTGGCATCATCGGCACGGCGGGCGTCGGTCTTGGACTGCTGGGCAATCTGCTCGGCGGCGGCTGGGGTGTAAATCCGGCTGCGGTGGCTGCGGGGTGCAGCGAGAACACGCCGGTAACGCGCTATGAGCTTGATCGTGAGCAGCAGCTCTCGCAGAAGGACAGCGAGATCGCGCTGCTCAAGGCGAACGCCTACAACGACCAGAAAGCGGTGGAACTGTACGCCTATATCGACGGACAGCTGAAGGACATCCGCAAGTCGATCTGCGATCAGGCCGTGCATAACCAGCGCACCGAGGACAGCTTCGTCCTCGCACGTCAGGACATCGCTTCGGTCAAGTCCGAGCTGCACCGCGAGATCGAGATGGAAGCCGAACGGCGCTGCTGCGGCGACAACAGCATCGTGACCTACGCGAACGCTACCTTTTATCCCAAGCAGGTCGCCGACGTCACGACCGGAACCGCAACCACGGCGCAGACGCTCTACAATCCGCTCCCGAAGTGCGGCTGCTGCAACAAGTAAACGCAAGGGGCGGCAATAGCCGCCCCGATCTTAACACGGAGGTATCCTTATGGTAACGATCGATCAGGCTATGCGAGGCGCGGCAAAATTCGCCGACAATGAGATTATCCCCCATCTGCCGGTGGGAAAGGGCATTGGAGCCGGGATTGCGCTGGCGCTCATCATGGACGGCGGCAAGAGCCGCATCCTCGCGCTGAAGGATCATCCGGCAGTGCAGATGATGGGCATCATGGATGCAGAGGGCAACATCGACCTCGACCGGCTCTACAATGCGGCAAGGCCGCGCTTTGACGGGCAGAAGCTGCCGGTCACGGTGCCGATCATTGGCGAGCTGCGCTTTGACGTGGGCGATCTCGATAAGCTTTACAGATACATACAGGAGGCGTGATATGGGGAAAGAACATTACATTGAGCAGCTGAAAGAGCAGCTGCATGAGATCATGGAGCGTCCGGTGACGCTGGGACGGGCGGAAGAAGTCATGGTGTACGCGGACGCCATTTGTGCGCTGCACAAACTGGACGATGACCATTTTCGTGAGTCCACGAAAATGATGGAATTCACCCGCGAGGATGCTGAAAAGTGGGTATCGCACATGGAGAACGAGGACGGCACGACCGGTCCGCACTGGACGATGGGCCAGACGGATGCTGTGGCCAATATCACAGGTGTCAATGTGAAGCCTTGCATCTGGCATACGGCGATGAACATGATGTACTCAGATTATTACGGCGTAGCTGCCAAGTACGGCCTTGACCGGCCGGAGTTCTACGCCGACCTCGCCAAAGCGTTCCTGATGGACAAGGATGCCGGAGGCCCGGAGGAAAAAATGGCCGGGTATTATCATGGCGTCGTGAAACGGGACTGATTCGTTAGCATTTTCCATTAGCATTTTGTTGTCAAAATCGCTAATGAACTTGTTCCAATCTATTACTGGTTGTCAAAGAAATTGACAGCATAAAACGGAGATATCCATTGAGAATAAAAGAAAAACCAGCAATCTCAATCGATTGCTGGTTTCCTTTTAGGTGGCAGGGGATGAGGGATTCGAACACTGATATAAAGCAATAAAACCGTTGAAAAATCAAGCGTTATTTTCTGCGTTAGCATTTTCATTAGCATTTTTATAAAAATTCGTCATCGCGTTTGCTGCTTTGACACGGTCGATTTTTGCAATGTGTGTATAAATCCCGCGCACAGTCTGGATGTCAGACCACCCGCCGAACTCCATCGTCTGCAAATCGGAGAATCCAAGATGATAAGCAAGAGACGCAAAGCTATGGCGAAGTCCATGCGCGCCGACGTTCGGAATCCCGAGAATATTGCAGACATCTTCCATTGTTCGATATAAGCCACAAGGGGAGCCTTCCCACACTGGGCCGGATTTCTTTCCGGACCTTTTTACGGCTGCTTCAAGCTGCGGAATCATGATCGGAATGACACGCTCGCTCTCGACGGTCTTGTTTACATCGCGGGAGACAATTTTATTATCCTTGTCCTGTACGGCGGCTCCGTGGACTGTGATAGTCTTATTCTTCAAGTCGATATCTGAATAGTCAAGCCCCATGATCTCCGAACGGCGGAGCGAATGGAGAGCAAGAAGAGCGGGAATTTCGTATTTGCGTCCTTCCAGCAGCGGAATGACTTTCAGAATTTCTTCCGGCTGCAAGAACGGGCGCTCTTTGGATTTCTTTTTCTGCTTGGGAAGTGTGACATCCGGTTCTGCTACACAGGCAGCTCGTAGGCAGGAGCACAGGAAACTCCAAGAGTTCTTTGCAGTCTTATAAGAATATTTCTGGTATGTAGCATCTACAACGGACTGCCAGTTTATATCAGACGGCTTTTTCTCAAGAATGTCATTGAATCTGTGCCGCTGGATAATGTCGTAGCCGCGAATGGTCGAAGGGGACGTATCGCCCGGCAAGGAATCAACATAATCTTCCATGATCTGCTTGATGGTATTCTTTGATTTCGGCGCTATGACGCGCGTCTCCGCCCGATGTTCGGCTTTTATGAGCTGGGCTTGACGGATACACTCTTTCTTTGTCGAGGCGGACACGGGGACGCTGACGCCGTTCAGACGCATTTGGATGAACCATGTGCCGCTGGGGAGCTTGCGCGGCTCTGGGACTTTCATTTTTTCACCTTCTCTGTTTCGTGTTGCGGATAATCGACCATGTGATGATAGCAACTGCGGCAACGATCATGCAGAGCACGATCCATGCCGCAGGTTGCAGATGCCCATTTATAATAAACCCGACGGCTGAGACGCGGAAATCCAGGACGAGGTAGATCAGCAATGTAAAGGCCATTACGGCACATGAGCACATCAGGGTATAGATCACAGGGCGGCGCGTTTTGAGCTGCGAACGGAGAAAGTCTGCCTTTTCTTTTTGGTGCTTGATCTCTGCGGATGCCGTATCAAGAGAACCGGACAGCTCGACAAGCTGAAGCTGCAAAGCATGATTCTCGGATTCCAACTCATGGCTTTTTTCTTCCAGCTGGTGGATCTTATCAATCAGATCTTGAGATGGCAGATGTTCAGAATTTAACATGAAATATTCATCTAATGACACGTCGAGCGCACGGCAAATATCGCCGACGAGATAGACGGACGGATTTTTTGTCGCGCCCCTGAAGAAGTTGTTCAAAGTTGAATCTGAGATGTTCGTTTTATCACATATTTCCTGATTCGTGATTTTTGGATACGCTTGATCCTTGGCCGCTTTACAATACTCGTTTATTGTCGAATCGTGCAAGAAACGTCACTTCTTTCTAAAATATACATGATTATTCCTGAAAAATGTTAAGATTCGAACTTGAAATGTTAACTTTGAAAAGCGTACTCTGTACTTGCAAGCAACATCCCACTCGCTTGCGGTAAGCCGAAACCCCGCCGCCGGGGAGATTCGACGGCGGGGTGATTCACTGATGATGGTTTTAATTGCCTCGAAATCGAGTTAATTAAATTCTAATCTGGAAAGGCATTTTAAAGGTGTCGAAATCGACACGGTTAAAATAGCGAACTGCTTACAAATTGTAGTCAACTGGTTAAAGAACTGGCCTTCGAAATATCGATCATTTTTCTCAGTGAATCTCGATCCCACAATATAACGCCGGTAGCATTTGCAGCATCCTTCGCGCCTTGCGTAAAATAACGATTTGTCATTACACACGCAATGTGGCAGCCGTAGATTTGCTTGCCAGCGAAAACCTCCTGAATCGGGGTGTTCCCTAAATCGGAATTGTATCTTTTACACTGTATTGCATATTTGATCCCGTTCTTTTCGGCAAGGACGTCTACACCCTGATCTCCACTGCCTTGCGTGACAGAGACATTCTCGAATCCGTTTCCGCGAAGGATTTTAGCGCAGAACTGCTCGAAGTCGTGCCCTTCCATATTATCGAAATCCTCCGAACAGGACGCCACAGTAGCAGCAGGCGGCGCAACTTCGTTTTCCTCATATTCTGGCAAACCGAGTGAAACGCCACAAGACTTTTGTAGCTCGAGCATCATACGGTTGGCAAAATCAATCGTTCCTTGATCGAAACGCTCCTTATAACGATCGACGCTTGTTTTGAACGCCTGACATTCTTCTACGGTTTTTTCTGGGTAGTTACGATATGTACTCTTTGATTCTCTGATGATACGATCTTTATGCCGCTCCATTGCGTCCCGCAAATGCCATTGGAAATCGTTCTGCAATTTTTCCATTTCATAAGTTGGCCCCGGAGCGGTGAACTTTACATATTTCTCTAATAGCGTCAGTTTCCAAGTGTCATTCCAAATGTCATCGTACCATGCGATAAAAGCACCAAAAATTTCACTTCTGTTTGCGAGTTTAGTGTTCAGCTGTATGTTATTCAAAATTGACTGCGCGAGAGCTTCGCGTTTCTTCTGCGACAGCGGGATTTTGAACTCTTTATCTGGATCGTAAGTTATTGATTTCTGATTCTCAGAAGAAAGAACGTTCTTTTTCCGCTTTACTGATTTGCTATTCGGGAAAACAATTGCAGCGGCTATCAGCATGGATACAACAGCAAATATTCCCAGCAGGTTGCTGCCGAATATCAGAATCCCGAGAACAAGAATTAGTGCCGACAAAAGCACCCATTTTATAAGCGTCCAAACGATCTGAAAGAATTCTTTCAAACAGCCACCTTCTTTTTTCTCTATGTTATATCACATTCAGCGTCCAATAAAATGTACTTTGAATGACTGCGGACGTAGAATTTTTATGTGGCAATCTTGTGCAAAATGCAAGTTGACTAAATAGAACGAAAGTTCTAAAATACAAATACCGCCTCAGATAACAGAAAGGAAAACGCGCATGGAAAAGATTAAAGAACAATACGAGAAGTCGAATAATGCCTATGCGCAGTTGAGCGCAGAGAACAAAGAAAAAATCAATCTTCTGATTTCTGAGATGCTAGAAAGGCAGCAATCGCAGCATCAATAGCAGCGCGATTCGCTGCATTCAACTTCAAATAGTCTGGGTTCATCATATTATCGGCCTCATCCTCCGGGATGGGGCCTTTTTTTATACCCTTTTCGTCCGTCTCTCCGGTCAGCTCAGCGACGGTCACGCCGAGCGCGGACGCGACGGCAGAAAGATTTGCGTAATTGGGTACTCGTCCATTTTTACCCCATTTCCCAATTGTGCCGTTCCCAAGGTTCAGTTCCTTTTCAAGCTTATACATTGATGTGCCTTTTTCCTTGCACAGAGCCTTAATTTTTTCAACCATAATACACCTTGAAAATAATAGACATAAATCCGAAAATAATGCTTGACATTATGACATAAGTCTAATATACTTAGACTTACAGGGACAGCAAAACACCACCCCATCCGTGACAGGCTTTGAAAAACGCTATTTGTCCAGCAAGTCAATATTAGCCTAATTTCTAATGAATGTCAAGAGTGTGGCGCGTGTTCCTCCGTAAAAAACAAAAAATTTCTCATCTATGGAGGGGGTGAAGAATACGAAAACTTTGAAAATCCGGCTTGGCAGCGATGAAATGACTGAGCTTGAAATCACGCCATACGAAATCCACGGCCCATATTGCGGGCGAGACATCGAGGGGGTGTTCCATTGTGTTTGCGGAAAATGCAAACCGAAAAGAAGTGATTATGAACGTCTGAAATCGGCACTGATCGGCTTTGTGGAACGGGCATCAGGGAAAGATGCAACTCCCGAGGAAACGGCGGTGCTCCCGAAGGTGGCCGATGTGCTGTCCGAAATGCTCAAATAATCTTTATCATTGGGGGGTGAAGATTTGGAACCGATTCAGATAGCGACGATTGTGCTCGGTACTCTCAGCATTATTCTAGGTGTCCTAACAGCAATAAGAAATCGTCTGTAACGTCTGGAATGGAGATTTTCTTCTTAATCATCCCACGGCTTGAGCCGAGACGGATTTTGCAGTCCAGCGGCAAAGATGGATTCCATGAATCCGTTTGGATGAATACGCGGGTCGAACGAAGCGGCTCGATATGAACAGGGAATAAAACGGTTCGCTCTGAAACCTTGCCTCTCAGCTCGGGTGAATCGTAAGTAAAAACCGCTTTGCTGGTTTCCCCGAATGGAATCTCCGCTTCCTCTTTCGTGATGATTGTTCCGCTTGTAATGGAAATCCCAAGACGCGACCTATTTGTGATTTGCAGAACCATTACCAAAAAGCCGGAAATATGGTAAGTGAATTTCACGGAAACGTCGATTTGCCTTGATTCCTTGATTAAACCAGAAACAAAATTATAGATTGACAGCAAAAAGCCAATCACTGCGATCCAGAACGTTACGCAATCCTTAACAGTCACATACATACCCCTCTCGTTTTTATTTGTTATTTGCAACATCGATTAAGGAGCTTCCATAGATAAGATTCTATCACATTATGTAAGGAAAAGAAAGGAGGCTGATGGTGGATTGGTATACGACAATATCAAGCGCCTGTGTGAAAAGCGAAAAATCAGCATTTGCGCACTGGAAAAAGAGTGTGGAATCGCAAACGGCACGATTGGGAAGTGGAATCTGCGAAAGAGTTCCCCTTCTGTGGCGACGGTTCAGAAAATCGCTGATTATTTCGGTGTCACAGTCGGGTATCTGCTGAGATGAAGGAGGAATGAGAAATGCCGAAACTGGCAGTCAAGCGGGACACGGATTACCGCCTGTCCGTGATGATTCACGGAGAGATGGGCGCACAGAACGTGAAGCCGGAAAAGGCGGCGGAGTACGCCGGGGTTTCACGGCCTACGCTTTACAATCTGCTCAAGCGGCCGACGGCGTACTTTCCGCAAACGCTGCGCCTGATGCGGGCACTGAGCATCCCGGTCGAGGAAATGCGGGCGGCGATCAGCTACCCGTGGTAAAGGAGGGATAAGAAATCGAGATCACATTAAAGGCCGCGCGGGTGAACGCGGGGTTGACGCAGGAGCAGGTCATGGAGAGAACCGGTTTTTCCAGACCGACACTCATTCGATGGGAAAACGGGAAAACGTCTCCGAAGCTCGATAATCTGCTCCAGCTCTGCAAGCTGTATGGTGTGCCGATCGAGTGCATCAAAAAGGAGGGAATGAAATGAAGCAAAAATCGAGTGAAGAATCTAAGCGGGAACGACTTGAAAATGCGCTGCTTGACTTTGTTGAGCGTGTGACAAAAGATACAGCGACCCCGGCACAGTTGGAGGCTATGCCGAAAGTCGCTGCAACGCTCTTAACTTCGCTTCTGAACTGTTAATTGTCCGAAACTTCATTTGCGATTTCTAAGACTTTTCGGTAAACGGCCTGAAAGAAATCGCCAACACTTTCGCCACCATCGCCGGTTGAATATGCTTGGGTGTTCTGTAAAAGCGCGATGGTAATTTCTTTGGCAGTATCGATCGCATACTTTTGAGGTTTCTGCATAAGGCTCTCCTTTCTTTACGATTTGTAATCATTATACGACAAAATGTAACAGAAATAAAGGAGTGCAAGGGAAAAGATGTAAATATTCCGTGAACGGATGTTCGAATTATATTGATGGAGGAATGAAGATGATTTCAAAGAAAGAACATTATGCCGCGCTGCGGCGGGTTCTTCAGCGGTTGGCACTGATTTGCGCCGGAATCTTTATTATGATGAGCGCGATGTTCTATGCGCTGGTGTGGCACATGATGTTTGACGCAGCGATCATGGCGACGATCTCGGTGGTGTGCATCGGCTACGGTATTGGATGATGGGGTGGATTTGCTACCTCGTCACGCGGCTCAAGACGGCTTGGAAGAAGCTGCAAGCGGCTGCGGAGAGACAGAGAAATTATTGGGACGGTGATGAGCCATGAGATACCCGTGTTCAACGTGTCCGAGAAAGGAAAATTGCCTCGTTCGTGGTGGATGCGTGGAATGGCGGCGGTGGTTCATCGTTGAATGGGATGACAACATCCGCAAGGCTGCGCATGAGATAGAAAAAGCCGCCCATGTCGCTACACATGGACGGCGGGTGACAGACAATTTCGTTCCGTATCGAAAATATGTCTATGGCCATATTTTAACGGCTGGCTGGCGAAATGTCAACTGATTGGAGGAACTATGAAGATCACAAAGGAACTTTTGAAGGAGAAAGGCGCGTGTTCCGATGGCTATCGTGACTTTTTGAAGGAATATCCGGTAGACAAGTATCCGGACGGCGTGGAGTATCAGGAACTTTTGGATTGCTGTGCGGAAAAGAATTTTAGCTACGGCTCGTGGCTGCTGGGCGCGTTCGGGAAAACGGTTGAAGTCCGCAAGATCGAGGGGGATTTGATCGTCGAGAAAGGCATCATCTTTGCCGGACAGCTGGAAGTCAAAGGCTGCATCAAGGCTGGCGGTAGCATCAAGGCTGGCTATGACATCAAGGCTGGCGGTGGCATCGAGGCTGGCGGTGGCATCGAGGCTGGCTGGGGCATCGAGGCTGGCGGTGGCATCGAGGCTGGCTGGGGCATCGAGGCTGGCGAGGGCATCAATGCTGGCGGTGGCATCGAGGCTGGCGGTGGCATCGAGGCTGGCGGTGGCATCGAGGCTGGCTGGGGCATCGAGGCTGGCGGTGGCATCGAGGCTGGCTGGGGCATCGAGGCTGGCGAGGGCATCAATGCTGGCGGTGGCATCGAGGCTGGCGGTGGCATCGAGGCTGGCGGTGGCATCGAGGCTGGCTGGGGCATCGA
>ENA-UONT01000595-UONT01000595.1-human-gut-metagenome-genome-assembly--contig:-CS20-NODE-595-length-41004-cov-55.739212_pt1 | contig 41004 bp, 42 predicted proteins | sample MGYA00242459_ERZ724006 | MGnify/ENA metagenome assembly ERZ724006 | reverse complement strand
TAAGAGGGAAAGAATAAAAAATCAGAGCCGTGACACAGTTCTGTTTACACTACCATTCCCTACTATAATTCTCTAGTTTTCTAGGATAATAGTCACCAAGGAATAGGATTTCATCAAAGCATACACTATTAGAGTCTTTCTGATACTTCTCTATGATAGAAATGAATCTTTTATCATTCTCTATATCGTGATGCAATTTGGACATATCTTCACTAATTGTCCATGAACAACAATTCAAAGCTCCACCCCATTTCTCGATAAATTCTTTCATCTGAACTTGATAAATTCTTCCTCTATAATTTGGATATAAAGCGATAAACTGACCCATTGCTTCATTATCAAGTTTTGTATTGCCAATTCCTGGAACAATAATAACATCACGTGTCTGAAGAGCGTTGATATATGCCCAACTTAATTCGTGATATTCAGAAAGTTTCAACTCTATAACATAAAAATGTTCCATCAAGATATTACGCATTTGAGTAGCAATACCATCATCATATACTGAAAGATTAGTTAACACTACAGGTTTGCCATTTTTTTGTGCGCCGACAAATCTTAATATTCCATCCGTATGCCCACAAACATCCTTTTTATCCCATGGCAACCATACTATAGTTATTTCATCAATAGTTGAATTACATTCTTTAGGTTTGAAAGAATCCCGAATTTTAGATTCTATCTCCTTTTTAGATAATCCTTCGTTTTCTATCATCACCTTGTCTGTCATTACAATAAAGGATTTAGTGGTGTAAGTATTTGGTTGTTCTATTTCGCCAACAACAATATTTCCACCATCTATAACCAAAGAAGAATGATTAACGATTAAATTAGTTCTATCAATCTTCTTCATTACTTTATCTACGTCAGTAATATATTTTTCCTTTCCTCTTAGATAGTCGGGATTGTAGACAAATTGAGAGAAATAGCCACATGCAAATTGTATCGGCATATAGTCACGACACCAATAATCCTTAGTTAAAGGAAGCGTTTCATGCGCTACGTTATTAGCATCCAGAATTTCACAAACATCCTTATAGATATTGGGATAATCTGTACGTAGCAACTGTGAAAAAAGCACTTTGTCTTTATATTGTTCTGTTATCATAGCTTTTCAACTCGTTTAAATCCCCATAATCTGTTGTCGTTTATTTTGATTCGTTGCATAGGTTCTGCATAGCCCAGCGTTTCATCAGACTCATCTATCCATTCTATACTAAACTTGCCATTGCTTAGCATATTTGCTCCACCAAATAAATCATACCAAAAATCATGAGGAGCCCAATCTTTTCTTTTTTCATTATTCTCCCATTCTTTTTCCCCAGGCACAATAGCTTTATAGCCTCTAATCAAGAAAGACGCATGATATTTCTTTTGTGGATCATCAAACAAAACATCAACGCCCGATGGATTTGGACATACAGCACCTAAAGCATAGCCAAATTCATCTTTCCCTTTCAGATATTTTTTTTCATCTTTAATATTGCCATCATCCTCGTGGTAATAAAATTCGATGCAGGTCAACTTTAGTTTATACGCATCCTTACAACCGCCATTAACAAGAAAATAGCCTGAGAAGAATGCTTCTTCAGCAATTTTCTTAAACTCTTTAAACAGGTTTGCTTCGCAACCATCAGCGCCTTTGAAAGCTTTTAAGGCTTGAAATAATCTTGATTCCATACTTATTGAATTATTTTTATTTGTAAACTTCTATTGTTTTCTCCAACCATTTATATATCTTCTCCTGAAGACTTTTGGGCTCTAACACTTTTATCATATTGCCAAAACTCATCAACTTCATATAGAAGTCATAGGTAGGACGCAGTGCCAATTCAAAATCGGCATAATCATCACATGCATAGATTTCTTTTTGCGAGTGATGCAACGGCAATGTGCGCATATAGTGCTGATGGCATTTGTCTGCCCTTAACACTATTCTCTGAAGCGGTACAGATTCATACAATACCAAAGTATTCTGCAAAATATTCTTTTGCACAAAAATCTTTTGGCAAAACAAAATGAGCATCTGTTAAGTTAACACCTTCTATTCTATCAAGAGAATACAAACACAAGTAGTTATAGTCTACATTTCTTGCTAACATATACCAACGCTGTGCGGACATTTTCACACAGTACGGTTCAACAAGAAACGTCTTTGCCTCTTGCATCGAAAAAGAACGAAACGTCATCTGCAGCACAATATTTGACTTCATAGCTTCAAGTATTGTTGCAAGAAAGTCTTGGCTTGAAGGAATATCTTCTGTCAGTATTCTATCATGGATGGATATACAGCTTGATATTGTTTCTGCCGTGCCGTAGGTGTCAAGAAGCCATGTACGCAACTCTCCTTCGCTTAAAACTTCGGGATTGGCTATATAATAATGGTATCTGCCATGTTGTTCACAATCAATCACAATGCCGAACATATCAAGAATACCACCTTTCCAACGATCAAAGGTCTGCCGTGGCAAGTTCTCACCACGGCTAAGGTCTATATTCTGACGCCACTTTTCATTGAGATCTTTCAATGTAATGCGGCCAGAACGATGAATGGTCTTGATAACCCAGATGTATTTTTGAATGAGTGACATAGGCTTAATTGTTATTGTAACCAAACTCACGTGTTCCAAACTTGCGTTTATAGAGCGACTCTCTATCTATAGCATGTTCTTCCAATATCTTCAATGGCAATGTTTCTAATATACACCATTGAAAATACTTTTGCGCATATGCAGCATCGTTATTGATAAGCGATTCTAAATCTTTATCAAACCCATGCCCAGTATTAGCATATATCTCCCAACGCCCCCATATGCCTCTTGTATTGTATGTAGAACCCACATATTGTTTACCTGTTAATTTGTCAAGGATCAGATAGATACAATTACAGCTTTCCAACTTAGCCTTCCACTCCTTATTATTAGATTCAAATATCAATTTAAGTTGATTATAATTAAGAACGACATCTTCAAAAGATGTAAAGACGGGAATATTGTTCTCTTGAAGCCCACGATCAATTCTTATAACTGGCATTTTATTGTTAAAACCTTGAAGCCAACTAACTGGATTATTCCAGTCTATTACGACTCTTTCTTTAAGTAGTTTAAAACCATCAAGTTCAGAGAAATCAAATTTAGCTTGCACTTCTCCATTATAGTCTTCTATTTCTTTCAATACTCCATTGTTTTTAAAGACGCCAACAAATCGAGACGATATACCTTCTTCTCCAATAAACGAAACGATATAGTCTACATCCTTAAAGCGTTTTTTTACCTGCTCACTTTGATAACTTAGGAACACGTCATGTTCATAAAGATACAAATCGAAGAGCGAGTTGGAATACTTCTTTCCATCAATTATTTTCTCTTTCCTATTGTCCTTATGCCTGATAAGTCTGATACGTTTCTTGTCTGCATTATCAAACTCTTCATTTCGACCTGATAAAAGGTCTTGTATAAATACGATATAATCTTTCATTGACTTATTGTTTATATAGTTATTATCTCCAGTTAAACTCCTCCACTCCAAGTATCTCAAGTCCCAAGTATTTCCATACTTCCTTATCAAAGTTTGGCGTGTATCTTGCCATAGTGCGTAAGACGGATTCTTCCTCTTTATCACGGTAAGTATTGTTGAAGGTCAATGCTTTATCCCATATAAAAACAGGTTCTTCGCAAGGGTCGAGTTGATAAAATATAGTCCCGATACGCTCAAGATTATGACCATCCTCTTTACACATATCCAGTGTTAAACTGTGATTGTCCAAAGGAAAGCCATAGAACCCATCACTGATTAAACCACGTGGCGAAGCAAGACATAAAGCTCCCATTTCGTATCCATTAGGTTCTTTTACCAGCACAACATCGCCAGTGAACATCCTACTACCATTGCTGTCATCATAACCTGTGTCTATTCCTGCAAAGATAGAACGCAACGTATAGCCACGTCCTTCACAAGAATGTCCGAAGTAGTCTTCTACAATGTCAGGATTATGGTCTTCTTCAAATTCTTCACTCTGTTGCCAAACATACAGACCGCCATCTTCCCAAAAGAAGAAGTCACCAAAGTCGGCATAACCGAATCTGTTCTTGTCAATAACATAGCGTATGCGCGGACTACGTTTATCAAAGTTAGCCCCAATAGCAATTTCATTCTTATGCTTGATACAGAGAAAAGACAAGATATCCTCGTTTAGTACTCTCGGCATAAGTTCACAAAAGAGTTTCTTTGTTTCTTCCATATTCGTAGTATTATTGATTCAAATGCAAAGTTACGCATTAAGTGTCTCAATATGCGTTACAGGATAAAGAAAAATGGTCTGCAACTCGTGCTGAACGAATTGCAGACCATTATCCTTATTGTCGAGTTATTGAATTGCAAAACTCCTAATTCCTATATTCTACATCGCTGATGTAGCCGCAACGAGCCATCCGTAGACGCAGCTGCATACACCGAAGAGGAGTACGCCTGCGGTGCAGAGGGCGAGAGCTGTGCGTGTAGCGCAGTCGCTCTTGAACGGAGCGAGCGGAGCATCGGTCTTGTTGATGTACATGCACTTTACAATCTTCAGATAGTAGTAGAGTGACGGTACGGTGTTGATCAATGCGAGGAACACTACTGCGTATGCGATGTTAGAACCCTGCTCGGCTGCTGCCATGAACACGAAGAACTTGCAGAACATACCTGCGAACGGCGGGATGCCTGCGAGCGAGAACAGAGCGAGTGTCATGAGGAACGAGAGCTTCGGGTTGGTGGTGTAGAAGCCGTCGAATACAGACATCTCGGTGTTGCCCTTGCCGCGTGTCTCAACAACGTTGATGATGGTGAACACTGCCATGTTGGCTGCTACGTAGATAAGCACGTAGTACATCAGCGCCGGCAGACCCATTGCGCCGTTGCCTACCGCTGCAAGCATGATGTAGCCTGCCTGCGAGATAGAGCTGAACGCCATGAATCGCTTGAGCTCTGTCTGGCGGAGTGCGAAGAGGTTGGCGATGGTGATGGTGAGGACGATGATGATGTACATCAGCATCTCCCAGTACTCTACCATCGGTGCGAACACCTTGGTGAGGATTGTCATCAAAGCGAACGCTGCTGCGCCCTTAGACACTACGCTCAGATAGCCTGTTACGGCTGTAGGAGCACCCTGGTATGTGTCGGCTGTCCAGAAGTGGAACGGCACGAGCGAAATCTTGAAGCCGAGGCCGCTGAAGAAGAACACGAGGCCCATGATGGTGAGCGGTGTTGCTGTGATATGCGCCATTACGTCGTCGAAGTAGAGTGTGCCGCAAGCTCCGTAGATGAACGAGATGCCGTAGAGCATCACGCCGCTTGAGAACGTAGCGGTGAGCACGAACTTGGCTGCGCCCTCTGCCGATTCCTTCTTGAACTTGTCGAAGGCAACGAGGCATGCCATAGGCACTGATGCCATCTCCAAGCCGAGGAAGAACATGAGGAAGTGGCCTGACGAAATCATCATGTACATACCGAGCAAGGTAGAGATAATGAGCTCATAGAACTCGCCCTCCTTGTTCTGCACGTCCTTCTGCTCGAGCCACGACTGTGCCATCACTACCACGATGAACGCACCGGCTGTAAGGATAACCTTCATCACCTGCGCTGCTGCAGTGGCGGTGTAGAGTCCGGCGAAAGCCTCTGCAGGCTCTGCGGTGAAGCAGACTGCAATCTGAGCTACCAACAGCAGACCTGTCAGCAGGCTCAAGGTAGTATGTTTCTTCTCGCCCTTCAGGATGAGGTCGGCGAGGAATACTGTCACGAGGGCTGCCATGAGGCCAGCCTCGGGTATCATATTAAAAAACTGACTATAATCCATTTTTTACTGCTGAACTGTTATTAAAGTGTTGGAATTACGCTGAGGATTGGTACTACGGCATCGCTGATAACATGGCTTGCCCAGATTGGGAACGAACCCAGACCTGCAACGCAGAAGATGAGGCAGCATACAGCGAAGCGCTCGTCCCATGTAGCGTCGGTGAGCTCCTCGAAGTGCGGGTTCTTCACCTTCTCGAAGAGGATGAAGCCCACGGTACGGAGGATGTACACAGCGGTCACAACGATTGAGGTGATAGCGATGACGGTGCAGCAACGGTGGAATGTGTCGGCATTCTCGAACGAACCGTTGAAGATGGTCATCTCGGCGATGAAGCCAGAGAAGCCCGGCAAACCGAGGTTAGCCAAACCTGCAATCACGTAGCCTACAGAGAGGAACGGCATAATCTTCATCAAACCGCCAAGCTCACGGATGTCACGTGTGTGTGTACGACCGTAGATCATACCGATGAGGGCGAAGAAGAGGGCTGTCATCAAACCGTGAGAGAGCATCTGGAGGATAGCACCTGTGCAGCTCACCTTGGTCATCATCAAGAGTGCGAAGAGCACCAAGCCGCAGTGAGACACTGAAGAGTAAGCGTTGATGAACTTCAAGTCGGTCTGTACGCAAGCCGAGAACGCACCGTAAACGACAGAGATGGTTGTGAGGATAAGGAATATCCAAGCCAAGTCGTTAGCTGCCTGAGGCAGGAGGAACATTGCGATGCGGAAGCAGCCGTAGCCGCCGAGCTTCATGAGCACACCTGCGTGGAGCATAGACACTGATGTCGGGGCGCAACCGTGACCGATAGGAGACCATGTGTGGAACGGGAACAACGCGCCAAGCACGCCGAAACCGATGAACACGAACGGGAACAGCACGTTCTGAACGGCTGCCGGAATGTGGTTGTTGTGCGCAATCTCAAGGATGCTCATCGTAGAAGCACCGTTGAAGAAGTAGATGCCTACCAAGCCCAGGATGATGAGCGCAGAACCGCCCATAAGCATCAATGTAAGCTTCATGGCTGCATACTCCTTGCGACCCGAACCCCAGAAACCAATGAGAAGGTACATCGGGATGAGTGCCACCTCGTAGAACATGAACATGGTGAAGAGGTCGATCGAGATGAAGAAACCGTAAACACCTGTCGAGAGAAGAGTGAACCACATGAAGAACTCCTTGGTGAGGGGCTTGAGCTTCCATGAAGCGAATGTACCGGTGAAGACGATGATGCTCGAAAGCAGCAACATCACAACAGAGATACCGTCTACACCAACCTCATAGTTGATGTGCAAAGCCGGGAACCACGCAGTAGAGGCATGGAGAATCATCTCCTCGGTGTTGCCGCCAGCGCGCTCGCTGATGAAGTGGAGCGTGAGCCATACGCTCATTGCCAAGAGGCAAGATGAACCGGCAACCATCACACCACGCACCTGATTAACGTTGCGTGCGATCCACAGACCGAGCAGCATCAACGCAGGGATTACTACGAATAAACTTAATATATTCATATTCTAATTATAAGCAAAGTAATAATAATGTTAACGCTACCGTACCTGTGATGAACCAAACGGCATACTGGCGAACGTCGCCGCTCTGCCATGGGCGGATGGTCTCACCTGCCTCGTTAGCACCCCAAGCAGTGAAGTCGATAAGACCATTGATGATCTTCTCGTCAATCCACTGTACCGGACGGCTGACGTAGCGGAACAGAATCTTGTGAGTAACAAACTGGTAAACCTCGTCCATGTAGAAGCGCTTGTAAGCCCAACGATGCAGACGCGGGAATGTAGCGTACAGCTTGTCGGCGATAGGCTGCTTCTCACCCTTGTAGATATATGTGGCAAGGGCGATAGAGAGGATAGCGATCACTGTAGATGTAGCAGCCACCTGCGGGTCGAAGTGAACGGTGTAGGCTGTGCCTGCTGCGCTCACGATAGAGCCGAAGCTTGCCCAGCTCCAGTCGCAGAAGCCGCCGAGTGTGGTAACAACACCAACGCCTACGGTGACGATGCTCAGGAACACGAGCGGGAAGGTCATTGTAGCCGGAGCCTCGTGCGGTGTGTGGTGAGCGTGCAGCTCCTTGTTCTCTGTACCCCAGAAGATGCCGTAGTAGAGGCGGAACATGTAGAACGCTGTCATAGCGGCAACGCCTGTCATCCACCAGCCGCAGAGCGGTGAGTACTCGAAGCAAGCAGTGATGATCTCGTCCTTAGAGCTGAAGCCCGAGAAGAACGGGATACCTGCGATAGCGAGGCAAGAGATGAGGAATGTGATGTGTGTGATAGGCATGTACTTGCGCAGACCGCCCATTGCAGACATCTCGTTAGAGTGAACAGCGTGGATTATGCAACCGGCTCCGAGGAACAGACAAGCCTTGAACATGGCGTGTGTGAACAGGTGGAACATAGAAGCCATGTAGCCAAGCTGTGCGTGGTTGTCGAGAGCCGCACCGTGGTGACCCGGCAGACATACACCGAGCGCTACCATCATGAACGCAATCTGAGAGATTGTAGAGAAGGCAAGCACACGCTTGATGTCGCTCTGTGCGCAAGCAACGGCTGCTGCGTAGAAGGCTGTGAAAGCGCCTACGATAACGACTACCTCAAGAGCCTGCGGAGCGTACTCAATCCATACCGGGAAGAGACGTGCAATCTGGAACACACCTGCAACGACCATAGTAGCGGCGTGGATAAGTGCAGAAACCGGTGTCGGACCTTCCATTGCGTCCGGCAACCAGATGTGCAACGGGAACATAGCCGACTTACCTGCACCACCGATGAACATAAGCACAAGGGCTGTAGGCAGAATCATGCCGCCTGCAGCAAGAGCGCGTGCGTTGTCAGCAGTTGTAAATGCAGCAGCTCCGTTGAGATACTCTACATGACCAGCAAACGAGAAGTTGTAGCTTCCTGTGTAGTAGCCGAAGATGAGGATACCGATGAGGAAGAACATATCGGCGAAGCGTGTCACGATGAACGCCTTCTTAGAAGCGTGAACGGCTGCGTGCAGAGTGTAGTAGAAGCCAATGAGGAGGTAAGAGCTTACACCCACGAGCTCCCAGAACATATACATCTGGAAGATGTTTGTAGCAAGAACGAGTCCGAGCATTGACATCGTGAAGAGAGAAAGGAAAGCGTAGTAGCGCTGGAAGCCTTTCTCGCCGTGCATGTAGCCGAACGAGTAGATGTGCACCATGAGGCTGACCGTAGAGATGACGATGAGCATCATCACCGAAATCGGGTCGAGCAGCACACCGAGGTCGAAGTGCAGATGGCCCAGCGGCAACCATGTAACGTTGTAGGGAACGAAGGTTGCGAAGGTGCCGTCGGCAAGACGGTCGGCTGTGAAATACTGGAACGCAGTGTAGTAGCTGAGTGCTGCCACCAAGCCCAGAGAGCAGGTGCCAATCAGTCCGGCTGTCTTATGCGACCAGGAATACTTCTTATTCACGAATTCTGGCAGACCGATAACCAGGAAGCTGATCAGCGGCAACAGAAGAATCCATATTGAATATGTAAAATCCATAATCTAATTAATATTTCATGTTTTCAATACTGTTCACCTGATCGCTGTGGAAATTGCGGTAAACGTTAATAATAATCGCGATAGCTACGGCGCTCTCTGCTGCGCTCACACCGATTGAGAAGAGGGTCATGAAGAAGCCCTCGAACTCGCCGGGGAAGAGCAGACGGTTGAAAGCCGCAAAGTTCAGGTCTACTGCGTTGAGCACGAGCTCTATAGAGACGAGCATGGCTATCAGGTTGCGGCGTGTTACGAAGCCGTATACGCCGATGAAGAACAGAAGTGCGCTAAGCACGAAATAACATTCTACTGGTACCATAATTTACTTGTCCTCCTTTTCTTTACGTGCTACAACGATTGCGCCAATGATACATGCCAGCAGGAACACTGAGATGAACTCGAAGGGCAATACATACTGATACTTTTCTGAACCGAGAAGAGCCTCGCCAATAGTCTGCATGGGCACCTCTTTGCCGTCAACGGCTACAGAGAGGAAACCGTTCTTGAGCTGTACGCCGGCTACGGTAGCCAGACCTACGAGGCAGATAAGAGCGTAAGAGAGGGCACGACAGCCCTTAATGCGCTCTACCAGTCCCTGGAGTGTGCGCTTGCTTACGAGCTGCACGGCGAAGATGTACATCATCACCATACCGCCAGCGTAGACGCTGATCTGTGCTGCACCGAGATAGGTGTAGTCGAGCAGGAAGTAGAGGCCTGCCACTCCGAGGAGTACGAAAAGCAGGAATGTGACCGAACGCATGATGCGCTTTGTGGTCACGCACATGACAGCCGATCCGAGGATTACTGCTGCCAAGATGCAAAACATTACTATACTTGCCATATTTTCTTACTCCTTATTTTGTTTTGGTGTTAAACGTTCCGATTTCGAAGTCGGCGCCGCCGTCGATGATGTTAGGCAGCGAGCCGCCCTCGTACACTTCCTTGTCGAGGTGAAGCACGAGTGCTTCGCGGTCGAATACCGAGTTCTCGAAATCGTTTACAAATTTGATTGCGCCGAAGTTGCAGGCGTTCACGCAGAGCTCGCAGAACATGCAGTCGCCGAGGTCGTACTGATAGTCGACGAGCTGCTTTTTCTTCTTGCCTGTCTCCGGGTTCTCAACCATCTGCGACACGATCTTGATGGTGCCGTTCGGGCAAGCCTTCTCGCAGAGTGTACAAGCAGTACACTTCACGGCGCCGTTCTCGTCGCGGTTCATCACCAGACGTCCGCGGTGGCGTGCTGCTACGTGCAGTGTGGTCTTGCGGTTCTCGGGATACTGCTCAGTGCTCTTCGGTGTGAAGTACTCCTTCCAGGTGGTCTTCATACCTACGGCGAGAGTCTTCACAGCAGCTCCGATTTCTCCGAAATATGATTTTTTGTTTTCTTCCATTGTTTTAATGATGTGTTTTTAGAAGTGCCAACCGAATGCCACAACTACAGTCATGAGAATCAAGTTGATAAGACACAAAGGCATCAAGTACTTCCACTCGAGCTTCAGTATCTGGTCGACACGCAGACGCGGGAATGTCCAGCGCACCCACATGAGCAGCCATACTACGGCGAATGTCTTTCCGAGGAACCATACGATGCCGGGGATGAAGTTGAGCACGTTGTCTACTGACTCAACGCCGATGTTGAACGGAGCCCAGCCGCCGAGGAACACTGTGGTGGCGATTGCCGAAACTACGAAGAGGTTGAGGTACTCGGCGAGGTAGTAGAAGCCGAAGCCCATACCCGAATACTCGGTGTGATAGCCGGCTGTAAGCTCCGACTCAGCCTCAGCCAAGTCGAACGGGCCGCGGTTTGCCTCGGCGTTGCCTGCTACGAGGAACACGAGGAAGGCGATGATAGCCGGGATGTGTCCCTTGAAGATGAGCCAGCCGAAAGCGCCGGTCTGTGCCTCTACGATGCCCGATACCCGCATTGTGCCGGTGAGCACAACGGCGGTGATAAGGCAGAGAGCGAGCGACATCTCGTATGAGATGAGCTGCACGGCGCCACGCATAGCCGAAACTACCGAATACTTGTTGTTAGAGCCCCAACCTGCCATGAAGATGCCCACGATGCCGATGCTCGAGATAGCCGACATGAGGAACAGGCCTACGTTGAAGTCGAGCACCTGAGCGCCGTTGTTCCACGGGAGGAACGAGAAGGTGCCCACGGAAGCGATGATCACGAGGAACGGAGCAACATAGTAGAGCACCTTGTCGGCGCCGTCTACTGAGAAGATCTCCTTGATGAGCATCTTAAGCACGTCGGCGAACACCTGGAATATACCCCAAGGACCTACGCGCATCGGGCCAAGACGACACTGGAAGTAGGCGCAGACCTTACGCTCCATGAAGATCAAGATGATGGCGAGGATGGCGTAACCTGCGAGAATGCAGACACCAACCAGGATGCACTCGATCAGTATTGTCCAGAAATCTCCAAGACCGCAGGTCTGTGAGAGGAGATTGTGGAACCAGTTTGTTACTATACTAAAGTCAAACATTTCTTTTAATTTATGATTTCGTTAACGGTCGATGTCAGGAATTACGAAGTCGATAGCCGCACCGGTGGTGATGAGGTCGGCAATCTTCTGTCCGCGAAGCATCGGGTCGAGAGCGCCGGTCAGTGTCAGACCCATCGGACGCATCTTCATACGGTAAGGACTCTTGTCGCCCTTAGAGTGGAGATATACGCCGAACTCGCCGCTGGCTCCCTCTACAGAGAAGTACCACTGTCCCTCGGGCACCTTGATGATTGGCTTCTGCTTAACGTAGAAGTCGCCCTCCGGAATGTTGTCGATGAGCTGCTCGATGATGTTAAGGCTCTGATAGAGCTCCTTGATGTGGCAGTAGTAGCGGTCCATTGAGTCGCAACCGGTCATTGTAATCTCCTCCCACTCTACCTTGTCGTAGAGGTCGTACGGGTGGCGCTTACGTGTATCGTTCTTCCAGCCTGCGGCACGTCCTGCCGGACCTGTCACGGCGTAGTTGATACAATCTTCGCGTCCCATCGGGCCTACGCCTACCAAGCGGTTGTGTGTGATTACGTTGTCGCCGAACACGTCGAGATACTCCTGAATCATCGGACGCAGATACTTGCAGAGCTTCTTTGTGTTCTCTACGAACTTCGGGTCGATGTCTGCCTGGCATCCGCCGATGCGGTAGTAGTTCTGAATGAGTCGTCCGCCGGTGGTCTCCTCCATCACGTTGAGCACGTGCTCGCGGTCGCGCATGCAGTAGAGGAACGCTGTGAGGGCGCCCAAGTCCTGCGCTGTACAGCCGAGGTAGAGCAAGTGGGAGTCGATACGCTGCAGCTCGTCCATGATGGTGCGGATGTAGTGGATGCGGTCGGTAAGCTCAATGCCCAGACCCTCCTCTATCACGCCAACGAGAGCGTGGCGGTGCATCATTGCAGAGAGGTAGTTAAGACGGTCGGTGAGAGCGAGTGTCTGCGGATAGGTCATGCCTTCCCACATCTTCTCGATGCCACGGTGGATATAGCCCAGGTGCGGATAGATGCGCTTCACCTTCTCGCCGTCGAGAACGGTCTGCAAGCGGAGCACACCGTGTGTAGACGGGTGGTTCGGACCGATGTTCACTACGAAGTCGGTGTCCTCGAAGAGGCGCTTCTTTGTAGCTACGAGGTGGCCGTCGGCGTCGAGGCTGTACACAACGGTGTAGTCAGACTCGGGCTCGTCGGTAAGCGGGAACTGGTTTGCCTCGGGGCTCATGTCGAAGTCCTTGCGCAACGGATAGCCGTTGAAGTCGGTACGCAGGAACAGACGGCGCATGTCGGGGTGGCCGAGGAACTTGATGCCTACAAAGTCGTACACCTCACGCTCGAGCAGCTCGGCTGCCTTCCAGAGCTCAACGACGGTAGGAATCACGTCGCTGCCGTCCACCTTCTTTGCGATGGTGCGTACGGAGCAGCGCTCGTTGTTGTCGGTGTTCTCAAGAATGTAGATACATCCCAAGCCTCCCTCGCCGAAGTCCTCGCCGATGATGGTAACAAGGTAGTCGAAATGTTTCTGGTTCTTCAGTTTCGACATCTCACTCGCGAAATTGTCGAATGAGAGTTCTATGTTTTCAAGTTTCATATCTTATACCTTATTATATTAATCAGTTAGACCTTTCTTTGCATCAAAGCCTTCCGGCACCTCGTTCACTACGATTGTCTCGCGCTTTGCTTCGCTGGCGAGAGCCTCGTTGCTCAAGCCGTGCAGACCACCCTTCGACATAGAGAGTTCTTTCTCCTCATGTGTCATCTTGTGGTTTGCTCCGCCGAAGAACTTCTCGACCTTCACCTTGCGCTGCAGCTGCATCATGCCGTAGAGGATAGCCTCCGGACGCGGAGGACAACCAGGCACGTACACGTCTACGGGCACAATCTCTGAGATGCCGCGCACTACGTTGTACGAGTTCTTGAACGGACCGCCCGAGATGGCGCAACCGCCCACTGCCACTACGTACTTCGGCTCAGCCATCTCGTCGTAGAGACGCTTGAACACAGGCGCCATCTTGTTGGTGATGGTACCGGCGCACATGATAAGGTCTGCCTGACGAGGAGAGTTACGTGTTACCTCGAAGCCGAAGCGAGAGAAGTCGTAACGGGCACAACCTACTGCCATGAACTCAATGCCGCAGCACGATGTACCGAATGTTAATGACCACAAAGAGTTGGAACGACCCCAGTTGATAGCCTGGTCGAGTGAGCCAACCACTACGTTGACGCCGCCCTCGTGGAGCTCGTCTACGATTGTCTCAAGGCCCTTGTTGTCCTTGAACTCATCGTAAGGAATACTCTTGATGACAGGTTTTCTTACTTCCATTCCAACGCTCCTTTCCGCCAAGCGTATGCAAGGCCAAATACCAATACCAGCATGAAGAAGCCAACGCTCGCAAGCGCCATCGCTCCAAACTGCTTGACAACTACTGCCCACGGGTAGAGGAAGAGGGTCTCAATGTCGAACATAAGGAAAAGGATAGCAAAGAGATAGTAGCCTACATGCACCGGAATCCAAGAAGATCCGCGTGTAGGAATACCACACTCAAAGGGCTGACCCTTAACCGGGTTGTACGAACGAGGACCTACGAGTTTCGCAACTACGTACGCACCTACTACCAATACAACAGCCGTCAAGATGACTGTGATTAATAAAATAGAATCCATAAAAATTTTTAAAACAATTTGTTTCTTTTTCTACGTAGAATACCGCTAAGTATTCGAATTGCAATTTTCAGTTTGCAAAGTTAGCAATAATAATTGGATTGTTGAGGGTTTTTACTTAAAAATATGTAAAGAATAAATGCATAGACTCTCCGCTTATGTCATCGTGCACCGAACGCAATCCGATCAGACACCGAACGCAATCCGATCAGACGGCGGACGGAATCCAATCGGACGGCGGACGGAATCCAATCGGACGGCGGACGGAAACGGTAGGGGGTGCAGCTGTCTCAGCTGCACCAACCAAGCAAACAGAGCAAGAACTGCACCAACAAAGCCTACAGATATCATTTCACGAACCGCAGCCTGATCCACGCCCAGCGCGGTATCATGCGCCACGCTGCCACGAGCAACCGATAGCGCCAATCGATGGTCACTACCTTCTTGCCACGCTCCACCGCATTCACGATGTCCGCAGCCACATGCTCCGCTGAGAGTTGCAGTGGAAAATGACTGCCGGCGATAAGGTCGGTAGCCACGAAGCCCGGACGTATGTCGATGATGCTGATTGGCAGGCGGCGCATACTGGCGAGCTGCGCCAGACACTCAAGGTAGTGCGACTGGTAACGCTTCGTAGCCGAATAGGCAGGCGCAGCACCCAGTCCGCGTGTGCGGGCTATCGACGTGATGCAAGCTATGCGCCCACGGTGGTTGTTGTCGGCAAACCACTGGTAAGCCGCCAGCACCATTCGTGTAAAACCAACGACATTGGTCTGCACCGTCCGCATCTCCTTCTCCGCATCGAGCGAGCAGTTCTCCCACCCTATTCCCGAGCTGTGGAAGTACAAGTCCATGCCGCCCAGCCTGCCAATAAGCTCATGCAAGCCATCGGGGGCATCGTCGCTGTCCACATCAATCTGCTGCCACGCCACTATGCCGTCAGTGGTAGCCACTATCTCCTGCAGCCGCTCCACACGTCTGCCGGCTATGCCTACGCTGTAGCCACGCACGGCTAAAAGACGAGCCACTTCAAGCCCTATGCCAGAAGTAGCACCTATTACTATCGCTTTCTTTGTCATATATTTCTATAATAATCTGTGATGAAGAACAAAGTTATATTATTTATTGTTAACCCACAAAATAAACCGCCCACAATAGCGTTTATTTAACGTATTAAAAAGAAAGGAACAATACTATGATTTTCTCAACAACACCCACCCTCGAAGGGCACCCCATCCGCGAATATCGCGGCGTAGTAACCGGCGAAACCATCATCGGTGCCAATGTTTTCAAAGACTTCATGGCAGGCTTGCGCGACTTCTTCGGCGGTCGCAGTGGCACCTACGAGAGTGTGCTGCGCGAAGCTAAAGACTCAGCCATGCGCGAAATGGCGCAGCGTGCCGAGAGCCTCGGCTGCAACGCCATCGTAGGCATCGACCTCGACTACGAAACCGTAGGACAGGGCGGATCGATGCTCATGGTGACATGCAGTGGCACAGCGGTGGTTATATAAAAGGCTAAGACACAGTTGGTAGATGGCTGTCAAAAATTGGAAGATGACTATCAAAAGCTGGAAGATGGCTATCAAAAACTGGAAGATGGCTGGAAGATAGCCCTCTCATTCAAGTTATCTTCCAGCCCTTATCATATTCACCACCAACCCATTACGCCATTTCTGGAAGATATGGCAGATTTTTTCACGTACTCAGATTTTATATCTGCAAGATTATATTTATGAGATTTGCTCAGAATTAACTATCTTTGCGGTAGAATCACCAACTCGTTAAACTTTGTAGCATGAAAACATCAAGAACAATTCATTCCTTCCTGCTCAGTCAGCAGGAGGGGCAGACGCTCCTCACGGCTCAGGAATACCCCTGGAGCGTGCTGCAGGTGATACCCACCACTCCGGCAGACTTCGACCGCACGGTGACAGCTCTCAAGGAGCGAGGCATGGTAGCCCATCACGATACGGACCGCACATTCTGCATCATCCATTTGACAAGCGGCGACCACGACGGACAACACCCGGAGCGACATATCCCTATAACTCAGAATAACTACATGCAGTTTATCGAGGACTTGAAGGACGTAATGGCGCAGGTTGCAGTATGGTATGAGTCTAATGTCATATCACGTTTAAAAACTAACTAAATCAGTTGCGATTTGCTCAGAATTAACTACCTTTGCGGTAGAATCACCAACACCCTTGCCTAAGTGGTTTAATCAGAGTATCTATTATTAGTTGATTATCAATTTTATACGCTCTAAACGGTAGAAAAGTGACCGTATGGATTCTGGTTGGCAGGGTAATCCAGGAATGAGCAATTCTTTTGGGAGTAACAGGCATGATGGAACTTACCTTGTTCCACACCCTTGAATGATGACAACAAGCATTTCGCAACAAAGTCAGAGATGTTATCCAAGATTCCAAGACGATAGGTTGCAAGCCGAAATAATGAGAGATGCGTTTGCGTATCTTATCTGCTTTTAGATTACGATAAATCATATTCACATTGCCCATCGTCAGCAACTCACCCAAAATCCATGATGGAGGATATGGATCGCAATAGCTGTTCTTGAAATGCTTGATAAATTCTTCTGTTGATTTCGCATATTCTCTGTCGATGGTGTTCTTTGTTTCTATAAAAGTTCTTTGGTTGGCAAAGTGAACAGAATTTGTCAGCCAATAAGTATCTCCTGCCATCTGCACAGGAATGTTCATAATGGCACGACGAATAGCTATCTCTACTTTCTCAATCTCATTGAGAAGAAGCATACGCAACTTCTTGTCGAAGCGATAGAGATTCAACACTTGTTGGAAAGTTGTACCATCTTTATATTGATGAGTATCCTTTGGAACTTTCAAGAATGGGTACATATAGGCAGAAAGGCGATAGTACCCGATGCTCTCCAAATACCGTACCGCTTTGGCTTCATCGGAAATGACAAGCCCACGACTTTTCAACAGAGCCATCAAGTCTGCCTCTGTCATATAATGTTTCATGAAGTGCGGTAATCTTTCCATTAGCGTATTTTGAGAGTGAACGTATATATACAAAAAAGCCCCACGCATTTGAGCATCGTTGAGAGGCTTGGTGGGAACTGACGCTGCAAATATACAAATAATCATTGATTATACAAACTTTTTAGCGAGAAATATCACGCAAAAGTGGAATTCTTTGACATATTTATATTTAACAATGTTAAATCAGACCTTAATATCATACTTTGTCAGCCAAACAAAGTGGCTTTCAAGATAAAAGTGTTATATTTGTAACGTCTATTCCCATACCGGAAGCCCCGATGGGCAGAGGTTGGGCAGACATATATACATATAAGGCGTAACTGTACGCTTTGGTTTTGACTTGTTAGAACTTCGCAAACTCTCAACTGTTCGTCAAAGACAAAGCAACGGGAACGCCTCATGGGGTGTATTATATACAGCCCTCATTGGCTTCGAACGATTCTATTGTTCGTTGTCAAGGGTGCTTTCTATATACTTACACTGGCGTGGGGCTTTCGGCGTTGCTCGTTTCGACTAAGTATACAATAGAATATGCAAGAGTAAAAGCAATACTAATCAATAATTTTATATCAAAAGAATCCATAAAAATTTAACTGATTATGCAAAAGATATATGTTTCTTTCCTCTTAGGTTTAGTTTTCCTTCTTGGTTGTTTAAATTTTGGTTTATATAAATACAATGAAGCAGATAAAAAAGATTTTTATTTGCAGCTCAGTAATAAATTTGTATTTTCTGATAGCGATCAAGGTATAGGATATTTAACCAAGGATTTTGACCCTGCAACAGGGGAATGGTCTTTAGATTGGATTAGAACTGGATTCTTTGGTTTTGGTGATGAAGAAAAAACTGGCATCATAATTAACACTGTTCAACTTGAACCTAGTATACTGAAGGGCGTTGATGGAAAAAAAATTTCATATATGGCTTATGAATTTGTTACTGGTCCATCAACTACACCTGGCTCCCCTTATATGCTTCACACATGGACTTATACAATAAATCCACCTGATATAGAAAGCATATTAGCAACAAAATCATCTTTCTATAAGCTAGAAAAAGATGATTATGCAATACCTTTTACTAGTGGTGGTGGACAGATTATATATGGTCCAGCAACTATGAATATTGCAACAAAGGCTAAATATGTAAGAACACCTAATGGCAATTTCTTGGTGCTTTTAATCTTTGCTAATGTTTTATTTATTTTGATATATTCAGTCATCTACTTTAATGCCTTAGGTTCTAAAATCAAGAAGATAAAGGGTAAAGAGAAGGAAAAAATCCTTGACAAGACTCAAGACTTGTGGTATGTTCTTGAAAGGAAATGCAACCCCAAAAAATATATGTCACCATACAATAAGGAAATGGTGGATAAAGCAAATAGTATTTATGCTGAATTGCAGAAAACGGACCAGTCTGATGAAATCTCTCTGAAAGAGATTAGAAGAAGGATAGAATCTGAATTACAAATTTCATTCATTGATAAGGATGAAATTGAAAATCTGAAGTATATAGCGAATCCTTCAAACTATATGCAACCTTACAATGCAGAAAAAGTGGCATTAGCTAATGAACTATATGCCAAATTGCAAGATGAAACTATCCACATTGATGAGTTAGATAGTATCAAGGAACAGGTAGAGAAATTGAAATTATAGAGGCTAACTGTAGAAGGTGCGGGCAGGAATGCCCGCAGACCTATCTTGTGTGGATGCTCCTTGAATGGGGCATCCCTTAACTTTTATCAAACAATTTGGTCTAAACGTAAGGGTTGGCAAATAGAGTACCTCTTCCATTATCGTCATTCACGCCTTTTCGGTTTCCTGCATTTGAAAAAGGCTGGCATGGAAACCCAGCAAGTAAAATGTCGAAATTTGGGATTTCTTCCGTCCTTATATTTCGTATGTCTTCCAATCTACATTCTGCTCCATCATCAGTCAGTAAATGATTTGAATTGTAGCAATTGTATGCATCCTGGTCAAAATCATTCGCAAAAACAATATGAGTATCAAGTCTCTCATACTGATGACCACGAAAATCAAATCCTCCTGTAAAGCCGAGGTCAAGTCCTCCGCATCCAGAGAACAAAGAAGCTACTATTTTTGGAATATATTTATTTTGTTTCTTTTCTTATATTTTCTTTCTCCTCACCAAACTTTTTAATCTCGTTTGTGAGTACATCCTCTAATTCTTTCTTTGGCACTATCAGTTGATAGTCAGCCACGCCTATCGGCTTGCCCATGTCTTCAAGGGCAAGCTCCACTTCCACACGGTCTTTCTCTGCACAGAGGATGATGCCGATAGAGCGGTTTTCATCTGCACCACGTTCAAGGCGGTCGAGCAGCGAAAGATAATAGTTCATCTTTCCTGCATACTCTGGCTTGAAAGCACCAATCTTCAAGTCGACAGCCACAAGGCAGCGCAAGCCACGGTGGAAGAATAGCATATCCACCTTGCTTTCCTTTCCGTTGTACTCCAGTACGTGTTGGTTGCCTATAAAAGTAAAGCCGTTGCCGAGCTCCATAAGGAAGCGTGTGATGGCTTTCATAAGTCGGTCTTCAAGTTCCAATTCCAGTATAGGACTTGTCACTCCAAGAAAGCCGAGGTTGTAACTGCTGCTGAATACCTCATTGGCATATCGAGCTTGCTCCATAGGAAGCGTGCGACTGAAATTGTTGTCAACCTTTGTTGCCAACTGCGACTCGTACATATTTAGCTTTATCGCATTGAGTAGTAAGTCGCGATTCCAACCTTTAGCAATAGTTTCTTTCGCATAAAACAGAGTAGCTTCATCATTCTTATTCTTGCTCATAATGAGCAAGTTGTGCGACCATGGCAAAAGTGCTACGGCGCGTAGCACTTTTTCATCGTGCCCTGCATAACGAAGATAAAACTTCTTCATGTTCCAAAGCTGTCGAGGTGAAAGCCCCATCTTCGGATAGCGTTCTTTCAAGTCTACGGACAACTGGCGTACCACGCCTTCCCCATGTCCGCTTTCTACCTTTCGCTCTTGAAGCATCTTACCAATCTCCCAATATGCGGAAGCAATATTGCCGTTAATATGCTTGGCAATTTCCAGTCGGGCGTGTTCAATCACTGCAATGGCATGTTGCAGCATCGACTCGTAGTCTTCACGTTTTATTGGAAGTTGTTTGTTATCAGTGTTCATTTTTGATATTTCTCTTTTTCTGTTGCTGACAAGTTTTCGTCAGTCTTTTTTCGTTTCGTGTAGTCCACAAAAATACACCAAGGTACTTTAAATGACAATACCTTGCAAAAATACAAAAAAACAATGACGTTTTGGCATTTTTCGATATTAAACTTTCCTAACTCACACATATTATATTGTAAACCTTGTCTTTTCACTACCCATCCTTCGCTCATATCTTTGCCCTAAAAAAGCAATATATGAGCGATTTTTCATTTATCACACCTACATCCGTTGCCACCATCCCTGGCACCCACGTCTCCGCAGCCTTCACCTCCAAGACATCCGAAGTCTTCAAGGAGGAGCACAACATCGCACCAATCATTATCAACGACAAGATGAAGTACATCCCATGGGGAAGCGACAACCAGATGCCGTACAAAATTAGTGCACTTACCATTCTGCAATACGTAAACTTCATTAACGACAAGCCCATTGGCAGAATTAAATATGCACTAAATTAATTCCGCCAACAGGTAAATTTAGCTATTGCCACGCTACCGAAACATCATTGCCACGCTACCGCAACATCGTTGTCACGCTACCGCAACATCGTTGTCACGCTGCTATAATAAATGGCAGATAACTGGAAGATTCGGACTATCCTCCAGCTATCTGCCAGCCATCTACCATCCCTTATATATCTGAGATACAGAGCATTATAAGGAAACTGGAAGATATGGTAGATTTTTTCATCTACTTAGTTTTTTAAATACTCTGCGCACATCTCTGCACAGCGTTCACCGTCGACACCAGCAGAGACGATGCCACCGGCGTAGCCTGCACCCTCGCCACAGGGGAAGAGCCCCTGTATACGGACGTGCTGCAGCGTAGTGAAGTCGCGGGTGATGCGCACGGGCGACGAGGTGCGGGTCTCGGTGGCGATAAGTATCGCCTCGTTGGTGAGAAAACCGTGACTCATCTTGCCGAACTTCTTGAAGCCTTCCTGCAGGCGCTTGCCCACGTGCTGCGGCATCCAGAAGTGAAGGGGCGAGGATATGAGTCCGGGGGCATAGCTGCTCTTGGGCAGGTCGTAGCTCAGGCGGTTGTTCACGAAGTCTGCCATGCGCTGCGCTGGAGCGGTCTGCTTCATGTTGCCATGCTGCCAGCATGCACGCTCCAGCTCCTCTTGGAAGTGCATCACGCGCAGCGGATCGTTCTCGTCGCCGCCCACGTCCTCGGGGCGTGTCTCTACGACCATGCCCGAATTGGACCATTGTGTGCCGCGGTTGCTGGGGCTCATGCCGTTCACCACAATCTGCTGCTTGTCGGTGGCTGCCGGAATGACGAAGCCGCCGGGACACATGCAGAACGAGTAGACGCCGCGGCCGTCCACTTGCGTCACGAAGCTGTACTCGGCAGCGGGCAGATACTTGCCGCGTCCGTTGCGCGAGTGATACTGTATCTGGTCAATCAGCTGCGACGGATGCTCAAGGCGCACACCGACGGCGATGCCCTTCGCCTCAATCTCTATCTTCGCCTCGGCGAGGTAACGATAGACATCGCGTGCGGAGTGGCCCGTGGCGAGAACGACCGGTCCACGGAATGTCTTCTCGGCACCCGTCTGCAGGTCGACAGCCTCAACGCCCACCGCCTTGTCGCCCTCGAGCAGCAGTCGGGTCATCTTGGTCTGAAAGTGGACCTCGCCACCGCAGCGTATGATAGTGTTGCGCATGTTCTCAATAACCTGAGGCAACTTGTCGGTGCCGATATGCGGATGCGCGTCGACGAGGATAGACGTAGAGGCTCCATGCTGGCAGAACACGTTGAGAATCTTCTCTGTGCTGCCACGTTTCTTGGAGCGAGTGTAGAGCTTGCCGTCGGAGTAGGCACCGGCACCGCCCTCGCCGAAGCAGTAGTTGCTCTCGGGGTCTACAGCCTGTGTCTTAGTGATGTTGGCGAGGTCTACCTTGCGCTGGCGCACGTCTTTGCCACGCTCAAGCACGACGGGGCGCAAGCCAAGTTCGATGAGTCGGAGCGAAGCGAAGAGTCCGCCGGGGCCCTCGCCCACCACCACGACCTGCGGCTTCCGGCTCACGTCGCCGTACTCGGTGTGTACATACTCCGCATCCTGCGGTATCTCGTTGATGTAGACACGCACGGTGAGGTTGATGAAGATGGTGCGCTGGCGTGCGTCGATGCTACGCTTCAGCACACGTACGGCGTTGACGGTGCGCGCGTCGATGCCCTTCTCGTCGGCAATGTAGCTTATTATGTTTTGCTCGCTCGAGGCTACCACGGGCAGCACTCGTATTTGAAATTCCTGAATCATATTTATTTGTTGTTATTTTTTTTGAAGGGTGCGTGGATATGGCAAGATGCCATATCCTCCTATTAGGGTACAAAATTACACAAACTTATGCGATTTTCATAAGAAACGTAACGTTTTAAGAACATTTTTCGTAATTTTGTCCCCACATCCCAATAACTTTATTGTCAACGACATGGTGCTAACGCTGTCGCTTGACGCAGATGACGACCACGGAGTAGCGTGAAACCTCACTCGTAAAGAGGACCCCGACGCACGCCAGTTGCACTGCGTTACGAGCCACGTCAGCATCGAAACACAAGCGTCTCCCTGGTATGGAGACATTAACCACAGAACAAAAAGAAATGAAAGTATTGAAGTTTGGCGGAACCTCAGTGGGTTCCGTAGAGAGTATTCTTAGCCTGAAGGCTATCGTAGAGAAAGAGGCGCAGGAGCAGCCCATCATCGTCGTGGTGAGCGCATTGGGCGGCATCACCGACAAGCTCATCGCCACATCAGTGCTCGCACAGAAAGGCGACGAGACGTGGAAGGACGAATTCCAGGCTATGGTGGAACGCCACCACAAGATGATAGACACCATCATCACCGACCCACGCAAGCGCGAGCAGCTCTTCAACATCGTCGACTCGCTCTTCGAGCAGTTGCGCTCCATCTACTTCGGCGTTTATCTCATTCACGACCTCTCGAAGAAGACGCAGGACGCCATCGTGAGCTACGGCGAGCGACTCAGCTCGAACATCGTGGCAACACTTGTGCAGGGCGCAAAGTGGTACGACTCGCGCGAGTTCATCAAGACCATGCGCAAGAACCATAAGAACACTCTCGACTCCGAACTGACCAACCGCCTCGTGCGTCGCACCTTCAGCGACCTGCAGCGCATTTCGCTTGTTCCGGGTTTTATAAGCAAAGACCGCGACACCGACGAGATTACGAACCTCGGTCGTGGCGGTTCCGACTACACCGCTGCCATCATCGCCGCAGCGCTCGACGCCGACATTCTTGAGATCTGGACCGACGTGGACGGCTTCATGACAGCCGACCCACGCGTCATAAAGACCGCCTACACCATTAAGGAGTTGAGCTACATCGAGGCGATGGAGCTTTGCAACTTCGGTGCGAAGGTGGTGTATCCGCCTACCATCTACCCCGTCTGCGTAAAGAACATTCCTATCCGCGTGAAGAACACGTTCAACCCCGACAGCGAGGGCAGCATCATCAAGCAGAAGGTGGCTAACAACGACAAGCCCATCAAGGGTATATCGAGCATCAACGGCACCACGCTCATCACCGTAGCCGGTCTGTCGATGGTGGGTGTCATCGGTGTGAACCGCCGCATCTTCACCGCCCTGGCAGACAACGGCATCAGCGTGTTCATGGTGTCGCAGGCTTCGTCGGAGAACTCAACGTCTATCGGTGTGCGCGACCAGGATGCAGCGGAGGCTGTAGAGGTGCTCAACAGCGAGTTTGCGAAGGAGATAGAGACGGGTGCCATGTTCCCCATGCACGCCGAGAGCGGACTGGCTACCATAGCCGTCGTAGGCGAGAACATGAAGCACGTGCCGGGCATAGCCGGCAAGCTCTTCGGCACACTGGGCAGAGCCGGCATCAGCATGATAGCATGTGCACAGGGTGCATCGCAGACCAACATCTCGTTCGTAGTGAAGAGCGAACATTTGCGCAAGGCACTCAACGCCATACACGACTCGTTCTTCCTGTCTGAATACAAGGTGCTGAACCTCTTTGTATGCGGTGTGGGCACCGTGGGCGGACAGCTGCTCGAGCAGATACACGACCAGTACGAGGAGCTGAAGCGCACCAAGCGACTGAAGCTAAACGTAGTGGGTATCGCAACATCGAAGAAGGCACTATTCAACCGCGACGGCATTGACCTCGCCAACTATCGTGAACTGCTTGCCGACGCTCCCGAGAGCAACGACAAGAAACTGCGCGACGCAATAATAGAGATGAACTGCTTCAACAGCGTGTTCGTCGACTGTACGGCGAGCAAGGACGTAGCTGAGATTTACCAGCCGCTGCTGGAGCACAACATATCGGTGATTGCTGCGAACAAGATCGCTGCATCGTCGTCGTACGAGAAGTATGCCTTGCTGAAGGAGACGGCATTAGCGCGTGGCGTGTTCTTCCGCTACGAGACAAACGTGGGTGCCGGACTGCCTATCATCGGCACCATCAACGACCTGCGCAACTCGGGCGACGTGATTCTGAAGATAGAGGCGGTGCTATCAGGCACACTCAACTTCATCTTCAACGAGCTGTCGGCTGACGTTACCATGTCGGAGGCTGTGCACCGCGCCAAGGAACAGGGCTACAGCGAACCCGACCCACGCATCGACCTCTCGGGCAAGGACGTGATACGCAAACTCGTAATCCTCGCCCGCGAGGCAGGATATAAGGTAGAAAAGACAGATGTGGAGAAACACCTGTTCATACCCGACGAGTTCTTCGAGGGCAGCATTGAGGAGTTCTGGAAGAACCTGCCTCAGCTGGATGCCGACTTCGAAGCACGACGCAAGCAACTCGACGCAGAAGGCAAACGCTGGCGCTTCGTGGCTACGTTCGACCACGGCAAGCTCTCTGTGGCACTGAAGGAGGTAGACAGCACTCACCCGTTCTACAACTTGCAGGGCAGCAACAACATCGTGGCACTCACCACCGAACGCTACCGCGAGTATCCAATGCTCATCCAGGGCTACGGAGCAGGCGCAAGCGTCACGGCAGCAGGTGTATTTGCCAATATCATGTCGATTGCAAACATTTAAAATGGCTTAAACACTTGTCAGAATAAAAGGAATGTAGTAACTTTGCACAAGCAAAACAGAAAAAACATAGGGGCGCGCCACGTTCGATCGGGATACTCATCAATAAAAAAATCGAAACCGAGAAGACTTCTTTTGCCAATGGCGGGCCATATAAAACCTCAGTGGACTAAGCTGCAAAGCCGGTGGATTACAAAGGCGGAGAGCTCTCAAATCTTGTATACTCGGAGTTTCATCACATCACTGGGCGTCCCTTTTTAAACTATACGAGGAGATTACGCAGAAATGCTGTAATCTCCTTTTTTTGTTACTATTCTATATTTCTACCGAATATACTATTAATTTAGTATAATAAATTTGGGCACGTACGAAATATTTCGTTACTTTGCCATAAATGCGTACAAACCGCATTTCGAGAACCGACATTATTTTAATATAAACAAACAAGAATCAATCAAAAATCATGTTTTCTGGCATAGTAGAAGAAATGGCTACACTCGTAGCACTGAAGAACGATAAAGAGAATGTAGACCTCACACTCACCTGCTCATTCACCGACGAGCTGAAGATAGACCAAAGCGTGGCGCACAACGGTGTCTGCCTAACGGTAGTGGCTATCGACGGCGACCGCTACACCGTGACGGCGATGAAGGAGACACTCGACCGCTCTAACCTCGGCGAGCTGAAGGTGGGCGACCGTGTGAACGTAGAGCGTTCGATGCTGATGAACGGCAGACTGGACGGACATATCGTGCAGGGACACGTAGACGGCACGGCTGTGTGCAAGGAGATGCGCGACGCCGACGGATCGACATACTACACCTTCGAGTACAAGTTCGACCGCGAGATGGCTGAGCGCGGCTACTTCACGGTAGACAAAGGCTCGGTAACGGTGAACGGCGTTTCGCTCACCGTATGCAACCCTACAGAGAACTCGTTCACAGTGGCTATCATTCCCTACACACACGACAACACCAACTTCTGCGACATCAAGGTGGGCACACGCGTGAACATCGAGTTCGACATACTCGGCAAGTACATCGCGCGTCTGCAGCAACTGAAGTAAACTGGCAGAAAGGTGTAGACTAAAGGATGCGTTTAAGGCAGCGTGGGTATGGCAAGATGCCATACCCTCCTATTATAGAGAGATTATAAAAGAATAATGAATCAATTAAAGACTATTGAAGTATGAAGAAGATTGGGATGACTTGTCTGGCAGGACTTCTCCTGCTGTCGCTGTCAACCGAATGTGCGGCTAAGCAGTGGTCGCTAAGAGACTGCATCGACTACGCCTTGACTAACAACATCAAGTTGCAGAAGGCGAAGATACAGGAATATTCCGCCCTGGAGGACGTGAAACAGAGCCAGTCGGCGCTGCTGCCGTCGCTCAACCTGTCTACATCGCAGGACGTGAACTACACACCGTGGCCACAGCAAGGCAGAGCTACGGTGGCGGACGGCTACGTGCAGTCGAGCGTGGACAAGGTCTACTACAACGGATCGTACTCGCTCATGGGCAACTGGACGGTGTGGAACGGCAACAAGAACCGCAACAACGTGAAGCTAAACAAGTTGGCTGTAGAACAGGCACGACTCGACTCTGCCACAACAGCCAACAGCGTACTCGAGCAGATTGCGCAGCTCTACGTACAGATACTCTACTCGAACGAGGCTATCAGCGTGACGAAGGAGAGTCTGAAAACAAGCCAGACCAACGAGCAGCGCGGCAAGACAATGGTTGAGGTGGGCAAGATGAGCCGAGCAGACCTGGCGCAGCTCACGGCGCAGCGTGCGCAGGACGAGTACGACATCGTGGAAGCCGAGAGCAACCTGCGCAACTACAAGCGCCAACTGAAGGAACTGCTGCAGATAACAAACGACGAGGAGTTTGATGTCGCCGTACCTTCTACCACAGACGACATGGCGCTTGAGGCAGTGCCGGCACTGAACGACGTGTATGCGGCTTCGCTCGAACAGCGGCCGGAAATAAAGAACGCGAAGCTCGGCATAGAGAGCAGCGAACTCGGCATAAAGGTGGCTAAGGCAGGCAGAATGCCGACAGTGAGCCTCAACGCAGGCGTTACGACCTCTACGTCGTCGATGAGCGACAACGCTTGGGGCACGCAGATGAAGAACAACTTCAGTTTGGGTGGCGGCGTGACGGTGAGCATTCCGCTCTTCGACAACCGTCAGACTAAGACTGCCGTGAACAAGGCGAAGCTGCAGAAGCAGAGCTATCTGCTCGACTTGCAGGACAAGCAGACCACGCTCTACTCCACTATCGAGAACTACTGGCTGCAGGCTGTGACGAACCAGAACAAGTTCAAGGCGGCGCGCGTTTCTACAGAGAGTGCGCAGGCAAGCTACGAGCTTCTCTCGGAGCAATTCAAGCAGGGATTGAAGAACACCGTCGAACTGATGACGGGCAAGACGAACCTTCTGCAAGCGCAGCAGAACGAACTGCAGAGCAAGTATCTCGCCATACTCAACCTCAACATGCTTGAATTCTATCAGACGGGAAACATTAAGTAAAAGTAAAATAATTAGAGAGTAAATATGAATAAAAAAAAGACATTGGTGATAGTGGCGGTTGCTGCTATCGCCGCACTTGCCGTATGGCTATTGTCGGGCGGCAAGAAGGAAGAAAAGATTACGTTTGACACGGCTGCAGTTGCGCCGGCAAACATTATGAACAGCATCACCGCTACCGGTACCATAGAACCGGTAACGTCGGTTACGGTGGGTACGCAGGTGAGCGGCATCGTAAGCAAGCTCTTCGTCGACTACAATTCGGTAGTGAAGAAGGGACAGGTGATTGCGGAGCTCGACAAGACAAACCTTATGAGTCAGCTCAACACGGCAAAGACGCAGTTGGCTACGGCACAGAGCCAGCTCAACTACCAGACTGCCAACTACAAACGCTACAAGACACTTTTTGAGAAGGGACTCGTGGCTGCCGACGACTTCGACAACGCGAAGCTCTCGTACACGCAGGCTAAGGAGCAGGTGGCTTCGGCTAAGGAGGAGGTGCAGCGCGCACAGACCAATCTCGGCTATGCCACTATCACCTCGCCTATCGACGGCGTGGTGCTATCGAAGTCGGTTGAGGAGGGACAGACCGTTGCGGCAAGCTTCTCTACGCCGGAGCTGTTCACCATCGCGCAGGACCTCACCAACATGCAGGTAGTGGCTGACGTCGACGAGGCGGACATAGGCGACGTGAAGGAGGGCGAGCGCGTGACGTTCACCGTAGACGCTTACCCCGACGACACTTTCGAGGGCGAGGTGAAGCAGGTGCGCCAGGAGGCTACCACGACGAACAACGTCGTGACGTACGAGGTGGTTATCTCTGCGCCGAACGCCGACCTGAAGCTGAAGCCGGGCCTTACAGCCAACGTCACAATCTACACAGCCGAACGCAAGGGTGTGCTCTCCGTGCCGTCGAAGGCGCTGCGCTTCACTCCGCAGAAGGAGACCGTGGGCAAGATGAAGATTGTGGACGTAGCGAACGCAAAGAACAAGGTGTGGACCATCGAGGGCAACTCTATCGTGGCGCACAAGGTGAACATCGGCATGACCGACGGCACGAACACGCAGATCGTGGGCGGTATAGCCGAGGGCACAAAGGTCGTTACCGGACTCAACGTGATGGGGGGCGAAGAGAAGATGCCTATGGAAGCCCAAGGCGAGAAGAGCCCGTTCGCACCTGGCCCTCCGGGAAAGAACAAAAGGAAATAAATAGCGTTTAAAGGTTAGGGGCAGGCATCCACGTCAGTTGATACGGGCATCCGCATCGGTCGATACGCACCCTAAACATTCACAATAAACATTACGAACTATGGACGAAAAGAAAGTAGTAATAGAACTCGACAACGTGAAGCGCGACTTCCTCGTGGGCGACGAGACTGTGCACGCGCTGCGCGGTGTGTCGTTCAAGATATACGAGGGCGAGTTTGTCACCATCATGGGCAAATCGGGTTCGGGCAAGTCGACGTTGCTCAACCAGCTCGGCTGTCTCGATACGCCAACCTCGGGCGAATACTATCTCGACGGAGTGTCGGTGCGCAAGATGTCGAAGTCGCAGCGTGCCGTGCTGCGCAACCTCAAGATTGGCTTCATCTTCCAAAACTACAATCTGCTGCCGAAGACAACGAGCGTGGAGAACGTGGAGCTACCACTGATGTACAACGCCGCTATCGGAGCCAAGGAGCGCGAAGAGCGTGCCGTGAAAGCATTGCAGGCTGTGGGTTTGGGCGAACGCCTCTACCACAAATCGAACCAGATGTCGGGCGGACAGATGCAACGTGTGGCGATAGCACGCGCGCTGGTGAACGACCCTGCCGTGATTCTTGCCGACGAGGCAACGGGAAACCTCGACACGCGCACATCGTTCGAGATCCTCATACTCTTCCAGAAGCTGCACGCAGCGGGCAGAACCATCATTTTCGTGACGCACAATCCCGACATAGCCAACTACTCCTCGCGCAACATCATGCTGCGCGACGGCCATGTGATAAGCGACGAGTATAACACCAACATACTCTCGGCTGAAGAGGGACTGGCGGCACTGCCGGCAAGCTCCGACGAATGAGACCTCAAGAACGGATTTAGCCACATGGAAATGACAAAAACGGAGGCTACGCCCATAGCCGCCAAAACACAATAGATTATGAACTATAGCAATCTTTTCAAAATAGCCCTTCGCGCCATTGCAGCCAACAAGTTGCGCTCGTTCCTCACCGCACTTGGCATCATCATCGGTGTGGCGTCGGTCATCACGATGCTCGCCATCGGCCAGGGATCGAAGCGCAGCATTCAGGCGAACATCGCCGAGATGGGCTCAAACATGATAATGATAAGTCCGGGAGCCGACCGCGGTCCGGGCGGTGTGCGACAGGACCCATCGGCGATGGAGACGCTGAAGCTCACCGACTACGCATCAATTAAGGACGAGTGCCACTTCATCAAAGGCATCAGCCCCACGGTGAACAGCAGCGGACAGTGGATATACGGCAACAACAACACGCCGTCGTCTATCTACGGCGTAAACCAAGACTATCTCGAAATCAGACAACTCGCTGTGAGTGAGGGAGAAATGTTTACAGATACCGACATCAAGTCGAGTGCGAAGGTGTGCATATTGGGACAGACCGTAGTAGACAACCTCTTCCCCGACGGGTCGGACCCCGTGGGCAAGGTGGTGCGCTTCAACGCCATACCGTTCCGCGTGGTGGGCGTGCTGAAGAAGAAGGGCTACAACTCGATGGGCATGGACCAGGACGACCTCGTGCTTGCGCCGTACACAACGGTGATGAAACGCATCAAGGCGCAGACGTATCTCGGCGGAATAACCTGCTCGGCAATAACCGAAGACCTCACGTCGAAAGCTATCGACGAGATAACCGACGTGCTGCGACGCAACCATAAACTGAAGGAGGCGACGGACATGCAGGAGGCTGACGACGACGACTTCAATATCCGCTCGCAAGAGGAGTTGGCAAGCATGATGAACTCTACAACCGACATGATGACCATTCTGCTCGGCTGCGTGGCAGGCATATCGCTCATCGTGGGCGGCATCGGCATCATGAACATCATGTACGTGAGCGTAACGGAGCGCACACGCGAGATTGGTCTGCGCATGAGCGTCGGTGCTCGCGGAGTGGACATCCTCAACCAGTTTCTCATTGAGGCTATCCTGCTCAGCGTAACCGGCGGACTCATTGGCGTGGGCTTGGGCATCGGAGCCTCCTATGCCGTGAAGCTGGTAGCCCACTGGCCTATATACATTCAGCCGTGGAGCATAATCATGAGCTTCGCTGTCTGCACCTTCACGGGTGTGTTCTTCGGATGGTATCCGGCTAAGAAAGCTGCACAACTCGATCCTATTGAGGCTATACGCTACGAATAAGAAAAGAAGTGTAGCAACAGAATTGACCTTTATAACAACATAAGGCTGGAAGTCATCTTCCAGCCTTAATCATATTCACACAAATTACTTTGTCAGGTATTTCTTTCCGTTCACAATAACTATTCCGCGAGTGCCCTGCTCTACTCGCTGTCCGCTGATATTATAGCGTGCAGCATCAGAAGGGATGTCGCCAGTTATAGACACACTATTGATAGCAGTCATTGGCTTCAGATCAATGTCCTTAACCACACGACCCTTAATCTCTATCGGCTGACTCTCATAATAGCTATAGTAGCCATCTGCCCAAACTGTGAGCTGATAAGTTAAGTCGGTTCTATCAACATTAATAGTGTAGTAGCCAAATTCGTCGGTAGTGGCATCGTACACCTTTTCCGAACTACGCAGGTTTACGGTTGCACCATTCACGGGCTTGCCATTGCAGGTTACTCTGCCTGAGAGCGTCGACTTTATGCTTTTACCCGAACAAAGGTCGAGTTCATAGATACGGAGCCAAGGACCATCCGTTGCTGTTGTTTGGCGTATTACTATCTTGAAGTAGCGAATATCCACCGATACATCGAGTAGCTTGCGGAATTCGGACTTTGTAGGAGCAGCATCATCGCTACAAAGCAGAGTCCACTTGCTATTATCGGTAGATCCGTATATATCGTAAGCTTTTATAAAACGAGTGGGATCGTCACCCATCTTAAACTGGAAACCTCCAACGTTATTAATGGTTTTCATATCAACAACGATTGTATGTGGCAGTGTTGCCGTACCACCCCTCCACTGCGGATGCCAGTAGGTGTTATCGTCGCCGTCTACAATCTGCTGAGCACGTCCGTTGGTGCCCTCGCCGGATGTTTCCTCACTCGACTTCTCTATCACAGTCCAGCCTTTCTTGTCTAAGAGGTTCTGCGTAAAGAGTTCGTCTTCCGTAGCACGATCAATTTCTTTCTGTATAGCTTGACGCACACGAAGATCAAGCGGAGCGATATCAATAGTATCTACCACAGTGTTATCCGTTGCAAGACTCACAATCGAAGCCGTCTGCTTTGTGGAAGTATAGCCACCTGTCTGCATGAAGAATGTACGATCAGAAGCGTTTTCGGTAACACCCTGTCCATAGTCGGCACGTGCTCCATCTTCTTTTCCGCCGTCGGTGTGTCCGAAACCAACACTGTTGAAATTGTACCACTTGCCCGTAGCACGAGCACGTCCGTAACCATTGCGATAATAAGCTTTACGCGAAGCTTGACCATTTGTCCACACATAGTTTTCGAGGAACGAATACCAGGTGCTGAAATATGTAGACGAGTTGCGCTTACGCACCGTTGCCATATACTGCCAGCCTTTGCCGTCCAACGCATTGAACCATGTAGAAACGAGCATATTGTGCTGCTCATGCACCACGGTTTTGCCATTCTCAACAGTAGTGTACGAGGTGGTTTCTGGTCGGCAGTTGGTGATGAACTGCACGTATGTGCCAGGTGTCCAATAGTTGCCGCGACGATATGTCTGCACACCTGTACCCTCATTACCAAATCGGTTCACGGTTGTCTTTTCATCCCAATCAACAGCTCCGGCACGCAGATGTTCCGGCAGATTTGGGTCTTCGTCGGTTGAGCCATCATCCCACATAGAGAAAAGCACGTCGTGGCGCGGCTCGCCATCTACATAGCCGTTCATCTGTATGCCCATATAGCCATTGAGCGCACCTATCGCCTCGGCGTATGTGCCAACTAGGTCAGACTCCGCAGGTATCATTATCTCCTCAAACAGCCAGTCGTAGCCGTCGCCAGAAGGAGCACCCGATGCTGTTGAATGCCAATTGTTGAGATGCACTGATGGCGACGACAGATAATTGGCTGCATACGAAGCCTCATTGGAAGAAGTAGAGAACTTGAAACGGCTGATGTTGTTTATTGCGTTGTTGCCGGAGAGACACTCAAGTTTATAGCGATAATAAGCTGAGCGTGTGAAGGTTATGTCGCCCATACCAACTTCTACTTCACCTCCAAGAAACGGACCTTTCGCACTGAACTCCTTTGTATAAAGAGGTGTGGCAGGCGAATTGGGGTCGGAAACGGTGAGGCGGAAGCGCACAGTCTGCAACGCCTTGATGTTAAGTTTCAAAGTGTTTGAAACGGCAGCTGCAGGATGATGGAAGTAATAGACGGCACAAACGGAGGTTGATGTCCAGGCAGAAAGCGTATTGTTCATCTGCGGTCTACCACTGGAGTTGAGCGCTTCACTCGGAATATTAATACCCGCTGCTCCAACCTTTCCGTCAGTTGTTTCAACATAGCCGTGTGCAGCCGATAATTCTGTTTCAATTGCATGAACCTTCGAGCTGAATGTCTGGGCAGACAAGACGGCACAAAGTAAGAGTGTTGATAATTTATTCATTATTAAATTTTAAATCTAATTATTTTATTCCTCTGTCATTAAGCGCATCACTATAACGCTTTGCATTCTGTAAATGCTCATTATAATTGCGTGCAAAATTATGCGTTCCGCTGAAGTCTTCCTTAGCACACATGTAAAGATAGTCGTGCTGCACGTGATTGAGCACAGCATCGATGCCTGCTATTGATGGAATACGGATTGGTCCTGGGGGCAGACCCGGGTTGCGGTAGGTGTTGTACGGACTCTTTATGTAGAGCAGATTATTGTAGATGCGCTTCAGGTCGAAACGCTTCCATGCGAACTTGATTGTAGGGTCAGCCTGCAGCGGCATTCCTTCCGGATACTCGGCGTTGCGCAGCATGAGACGGTTGTAGTACATACCGGCTACCATCGGCTTCTCGCCGTTATTGGCTGTCTCCTCGTCGACGATGCTGGCAAGCGTTGTCACCTCTACCGGTGTGAGTTTCATTGCCTGTGCCTTTCTTGTGCGTTCGGCATTCCAGAATGCCTTGTTCTCCTTCTGCATACGGTCGAGCAGCTTTTCAACACTCACATTCCAGTATATATCGTATGTATTCGGAATAAATAGTGCAGCTATTGTCGTGGTGTCATAACCATACTTTTGGCAGACAGTTTCGTCTGTGAGTGCCTTGTAAAGGGCGGTACTATCCATCATAAGGCGCTTGGAGAGTTCGGCTGCAAGGCGGTCCATAGTACGCACCGACGGCACAACAAGGCTGACTGGTGTCTGCAAGCCGTTCTTCAAGTGACGGAACACCATGAAGGCACCTTCACCCTCACGCACAGCATAGCGACCAGTACGCACGTTGTCGGCATAACCGCTCATCTTTACAAGTGTTTTGAAACCAATCATCGAACTGCCGCTCGACACGCCACTGAGCTTTGTGTAGACAGAGTCGATGTTGTCATCGTTGTCAACATACACATATTGCGTTTCACCTGTCGACGACATGCCGGCAAAGAAGAAACAATAGCCACAAGCTACTACTGCCAACAGGACTACACCAATGATTGTTAGAAACTTACGATTCTTATTCTTTTTCTTTCTCATAATTTAAACTTTTACATTGCTGAAACACTGCAAAGGTAGAGTAAATATGATATATGACAAAAATAAATGCTATGTTTTTAATCGTGCGATTAATTTTATACACCTTTGACTAAAAATACGTACTTTTGTATCGTACAATTTCAATAATCATAATTAATCAAATAACACAAATATGTACGATACATATATCTTCGACTTGGATGGAACTCTACTTTCTACGCTCAACGACCTTGCTGCGAGCTGCAACTACGCACTGGCAAACAATGGTATGCCACAGCGAACACTTGACGAAGTGCGACAGTTTGTGGGCAATGGTGTAAAGAAACTTATGGAGCGAGCCATTCCTAACGGACTCAAGAATCCGCTGTTCGACAAGACTTATCAGGACTTCCGACAGCACTACATGAAGCATAATCTTGACACAACATGTCCGTATGATGGCGTGATGGAGATGCTAAAAGAGTTGCACAAACGCGGAAAAAAGGTAGCGGTGGTAAGCAACAAGTTCTATGCTGCCACACAGGAGCTTTGCCAGCACTTCTTCGGAAACGAACTTGTACCTGTGGCTATCGGCGAGCGCGAGGACATACGCAAGAAGCCTGCTCCAGACACCGTCATAGAGGCTCTGCGACAACTCTACACAACAGCCGAGGGAGCGGTGTATATCGGTGATAGCGATGTAGATATTGACACGGCTCGCAATTCGGGTATGCCGTGTATAAGTGTGTTATGGGGATTTCGCAACAAAGACTTCCTATTGCAGCACGGAGCCACGACTCTTGTAGAGAAACCAGAAGAGATACTAAAAGTAAAAAAGTAAAAGAGTAAAAAAGTAAAAGGATAAGTACCCTACAGATTATTCTCCAGCAATTGCTTTGCCGATAACGAGTTCTTGCGCACATAACGGTCTACCTTCTCAACGTATTTTGTTGAGAAAAACTTCTTGTCAAGCAAATTATTCACTATCCACATTATCTTGCCCACATGCAAGTCACGTTCATACTGCGAACGAACCTCATAGTCCTTGAGCGGATAAATACTGAGCATGTAGAAGAACATACAGTCTGGCACTATGTGCTCACGTGTCATCTGAGCACGCTGTGCTTCAGTGTAGAAACGGTCGTAAAGCGGATAATATTCACCAAGATACTTGTCAAGCGAAATACCAATAGAATTATTGCCGACAACCACACTCTGATCAAGAGCACCTATCTGTAAGTAAACTGTCGGAATAGAAACATTTGGAGATAGCTTGCGCAATCGGTCAAAGGCTTTATTCAGTTGCTTACTGATATCTGACACATTAGCATACTGCACCTCTGCTTCAGTGATGATAATCTGAAGAGTTGTATCTTGGTAGAACTGTAAAAACTTTGAATTGATGCCAGGGTCATTAACCTCTCCCAATCGCAACACATCTTCTATCAAGGTGCGTGTCTCCATGGGATACTCGATGTTCATCTGCTGAAGTGCAGAGAAATCGCCAGTGGTGAGATAACGACTTTCAAGACGGTCATAACGCTGAATCTCAATCAACGTTGTCTGACTGCCTTCGCCAAATTGTTTCAGTTTCAACTCACAAGCTGTAGAAACAAAAACAATAGTCATTATTATTATAATGTATAGTTTTCTCACCCTTTTACTATCCTTCTATTAACGAACTGTTAAATATTTTTTTGCAAAAATAGTAAAAAAGGTTTTAAAAGCCAAGAAAATCATCTAAAAAAGTTAAACAGCAGACCCTTTTCCGCTGTTTAACTATAAAATTATCATAAAAATAAGCTCTTATCGTTCGTTTTTTAGATTTTTATATATATGCACACCATGAGCATAATACTGCCAAAGCAGACTATATGGCTTGCGCATAACATCCATCTGCGACACACGTGATGCTTGTATTGCCACACGGTCGGCATCAAACTGGTTACGCCATGCCTTGAAAGCTTGCCTGCCACGAATCACAGCCTTGAATTCGCTAAAATTTCGATCGAGGATGAGCGACTTGAAAGCTGCTACATAATCAAGCCAACAACGCACACGCATCACATGGCGCAACTCTGCTTCTGGCAGATTCTTATAGAGCATCGTAAGATTGTTGCGGAAGTTAAGGAAGGTCTTCATCGGATTACCTTTAGGCAGTGTGCCGCCTCCAACGTGGAACACCCGACTCTGAGGCACACAATATATCTTTCTACCCAAGTTGCAAAGACGCCAACAGAGATCAATTTCCTCATTGTGAGCAAAGAAGCGTCCGTCGAGACCATCCACACGCCAATAGTCGGCACGGCGTATCATCAGACAAGCACCTGTTGCCCACATCACCTCGCACACATCATCGTATTGTCCCTCATCTTTCTCTACAGTTTCAAAGAGTCTGCCACGACAGAACGGATAACCATAGCGATCAATGTAACCTCCACTGGCTCCTGCATACTCGAAAAGTGTTCGGTCGTGCTCGGCAAGCAGCTTAGGCTGGCAGGCTGCAGCTTCAGGATGCCTGTCCATAAAGTCAATGAGTGTGTCGAGCCAACCTTCCGTCACCTCAACATCACTGTTGAGCAATACATAATATTCATACTCCACTTGCCGCAGTGCACGATTGTAACCTTCCGCAAAACCATAATTGCAATCAAGAACAATAGTACGCACTGTAGGAAACTTCTTCTCAAGAAGCGCAAGCGAAGCATCGGTCGAAGCATTGTCTGCTACAACAATGTCAGCAACAGCCTCAGAGTATTGCAACACAGATGGCAAGAAACGACGTAGCATCTGCTCACCATTCCAGTTCAATATCACGATTGCTACTTTCTTCATTCTATATCATTATAATAGTTCAACTTGCAATGCAGACTTGTCGCGATTAAACTCGCCCATCCTTACACGCAGTATCTGATTGTCGTACTCTTCCTTGGCAAGCTTTGCCGGCAACTCCACACGAACATAGTTGGAAGTGAAACCATGCATAGCCTTGCCACGCGCAGCTTTCTCAAACAACACTTCCTGTTCCGTACCAATATAGCGTGCATAGAACTCAATACGCTTCTGCTCACTAAGATCAAGCAGTCGCTTACTGCGCACTTTCTTCTCTGCATCGTTAACCACATAAGGTATGCGCAATGCCGCTGTGCCAGGACGTTCGCTGTACGGGAAAACGTGCAATTGTGTCACATCCACATCGTCAAGAAACTCGTAGCACTCCTCAAAGCACTCTGGTGTCTCACCACGACAGCCAACCATTACGTCAACACCTATGAACGCATCTGGCATCTTCTGCTTAATAAGTTCTATCTTGTGAGCAAAGAGTGTCTTGTCATAACGGCGATGCATCAACTTCAACACCTCGTCCGATCCACTTTGCAATGGTATATGGAAGTGAGGCATGAATGCACGGCTCTGCGAGCAGAAATCAATCAGCTCATCACTCAACAGGTCTGGTTCCATACTGCTTATACGATAGCGTTCGATTCCCTCCACCTTATCAAGTGCCTTACACAGGTCGAGGAAACTCTCGCCTGTCGTTTTACCGAAGTCGCCTATATTCACGCCAGTGAGCACAATTTCTTTACCTCCTTCACGCGCAGCCTCTTCTGCCTGTGCAACAAGCGAAGCTATAGTCGGGTTGCGCGAGTTGCCACGTGCGTATGGTATGGTACAGTAGGTGCAGTAATAGTCGCAGCCGTCCTGCACCTTGAGGAAATAGCGTGTACGATTACCGCGAGAACATGAAGGCGCAAACGACTTTATCATCTTCGTCTTTACTGAATGATACTCGTGTAGCGACTCTACCTTGCCATCCTCATTGAACTCTGCAGCCGACTCCTTAGCAGTCCATGCATCACTCAAGAATTGTATCAGATTGGCTTTCTCGTCTGAACCGAGCACAAGGTCAACGCCCTCTATCTTACTCACCGACTCCGACTCCAATTGTGCATAGCATCCTGTGACAATCACAAAAGCACCTGGATTGTTGCGTACAAGACGATGAATAGCCTGACGACACTTATGATCTGCCACTTCAGTAACCGAACAGGTGTTCACCAAACATATATCCGCCACATCACCTTCGCCAGCGATACGCACACCTAAGTCGGCGAGCATCTTACCAAAAGTGGATGTCTCAGAGAAGTTCAGTTTGCAACCTAAAGTGAAGTATGCTGCCTTTTTATTTTGAAAAACAGATGTATTAATCATTATACCTTATAATATATATATTAAGCGAATACAAAGGTAATGAATTTTCTGTTTTGTTCGCGCACAAGAGGTCTAAAATCATTAAAATTTAGCTCTTTTCTTAAAACCTAAAAACATTAACATTTATTCACTATTTGTATCTCGTTGATTATCAATACATTCTAAACACGTTACAAAAAGAGCAAAAAAAAATCATAAAAAGTTGTACGTAGTATTGAAAAAATATATACCTTTGCAATGTTTTAATAAACAAATGATTGTTTTACAGATTTAAAAAGCAAAGAAAATGAAGAAATTAGTTTTGATGTTCGTAGCTATCGCAGCTATCTCTTTCGCATCTTGTGCTAACAAAACAGCTGCTACTGACGCAACTGCTGACACAACAGACACAACAGCAGTTGACACAACTGCTGCTGACACAACTGTTGCTGACACAACTGTTGCTGAGTAATTATAGCTCTAACAACGAAAAGAGAAATTAGCCACTGGCCTCAGGCCGGTGGCTTTTTTGTTTATACACTCTACTCCACCTTACATCACAAACCGATATATAACTATTTCTGAACTTTATATGAAAACAACATTATTCGCCGTAACTCTCGCAATGATGTCATTTGCCACAAATGCACAAAAAGCTAATATCAACAATCTGCCATCTCAGCATAACAACTCTACTAACACAACCACAGCAACTCACTTTACAGCCGAGCCTATCAGTGAAGCGGTTTTCAAGCGTATGCAAGGCAAATCTTACAAAGCCAACTGTACGATACCACGCACAGAGCTTAGATACATCCGAGTTCTACACTACGGATTTGATGGCAAGGTAAAGTCTGGCGAACTGGTATGCCATCAAGACATTGCTGATGACCTTATAGAAATATTTCAGGAGCTATACAAAGCCCATTACCCCATCGAACGCATACAACTCATCGACGACTATAACGCAGACGATGAACAATCGATGCTTCATAATAACACCTCATGCTTCAACTACCGACGCGTAGCTGGTTCTAAAACTCTCTCTTATCACAGTCAGGGTAAAGCCATCGACATCAATCCGCTATACAACCCGTGCGTAAAACGATTACGTAATGGCAGTACATCTGTTTCTCCTAAGACAGGACGTGCATACTCCAATCGCTCTAAAACGTTCAAATATAAAATTGATCACAACGATTTAGTTTACAAACTTTTCAAGAAGCATGGCTTCACATGGGGTGGAGACTGGAAATCGCTAAAAGATTATCAGCATTTTGAAAAGAAATAGCCTGTTTAGGTTTTACTTATATTAGAGTCTGCAGAAAAATGAAGTAGGTGAAAAAATCTGCCATATCTTCCAGCAGCGACGCAGCCAATTGGCTATGAAGTGGTTAAGGGCTGGAAGATGCAGGTTGTATCTACCAGAATTTGAGCGTATCTTCCATCAACTCATAGGAGGGTATAGCATCCTGCTATACCCACGCTATCACGAACCATAGGAGGGTATAGCATCCTTGCTATACCCACGCTACCACTAACCATAGGAGGGTATAGCATCTTGCTATACCCACGCTATCACAAACCATAGGAGGCGGCGTGGGTATGGCAGGATGCCATACCCTCCTAAACAAAAAAAGGTCTCCA
>ENA-UONT01000586-UONT01000586.1-human-gut-metagenome-genome-assembly--contig:-CS20-NODE-586-length-41514-cov-13.386961_pt1 | contig 41514 bp, 57 predicted proteins | sample MGYA00242459_ERZ724006 | MGnify/ENA metagenome assembly ERZ724006 | reverse complement strand
CGCCAAGGTCGAAACGATTGACCTGGACATTTCCAGTACAGCCGTGAAAACGTCCAGTATCATCAAAAGCGGATCGCAGGTAACGTTCACCATCGGAGATCTGAAAAAGGTGTACACGGATACATCCATTGCAGAAACCAAAGCAACTGAAATCACGTTCCGGTTCGAACAGTATTCGTCTGTGAATGCACTGGCATATAACGGTATTTACTGGGCTAAGTTCGTAAAGGACAACTGTGACACCTGGAAAAACATACCGAATAAGTTTAGTGCCAATGACGTGCTGGTGGCGGACTGCAATCAGGGCGAAATCTACCTGAACGGCGTGCGCTCCCCACAGTTGGGAGCACTGGGCAACGACTGGGAAGGTTTCGTGCTCCGGCCGGGATTAAACCAGATAGGTGTGGCGTATTCGTCCTGGGTTGCAGATGAATACGCTCCGGCATTAAAGGTACGGTACCGGGAGGCGTTCTTATGATTATTTATTTTGCCAACAGAAAAATGGAAGTCCTCGGGCAGGCATCAACAGGTCTGCCGCGAGGTTTTTTTGCATCTGATGATAAAAAGATCGAAGACGTGGATACCGGAGTTGCATCGTTTGAATGTACGGTGTCATTTGAGAAATCCGAACAACGTCAGCTGCAGGAAGTCGTCAAGGCGGGCAACTACATCCTGCGGAGCAACGGCGACGAAAAGGAGTTCTATACTATCATTGATTCGGAACTGGATATCGATGATCAGGAAATCTACCTGTACGCTGAAGATGCAGGGCTGGATCTTCTGAATGATGTGGCGCAAGCGTTCGAGGCTGCAGAAGCATACCCTATCAAGTGGTATGTAGATAAATGGACAGAAGACAGCGGTTTTGAAATCGGAATCAATGAAATTCCTGACCTGAGCCGGAAACTGAAATGGGAAGGCGAGACTACCGTTACTGAAAGACTGGCCAGTGTGGCCACACAGTTCGATAATGCCGAAATCAGCTATACGTTCGACATTGACAAGCTGCAGGTGATACACAAGTACATCAACATCCATAAAAAACGGGGCAAAGATACCGGTGAAGTGTTTAGAATCAACAAGAATCTGAACAACATCGTGATCAAAAGTTCTGTAGCTAATCTGGCAACTGCTCTGTATGTTACAGGCGGCACGCCAGAAGGGCAGGAAGATCCCATCACCTTAGCCGGTTACAAGTATGATGACGGCGATTTCTACATTTCAGGGAAGTACCTGAAATCCCGAAAAGCAGTTAAGAAATGGAGTCGTTATTTATCAAAAACCGGCACAGGTGAAGGGCATATCGAAAAAACGTATTCATTTGATACGACTAGCCAGAAAGAACTGTGCGCCCATGCTGTCACGGAGCTGAAAAAGATCTGTGATACCGAAGTCAACTACGAAGTCGATATTGCAGAGCTGCCGCCGGCGGCCAAGATCGGGGACAGGATCAATTTGGTGGATGACAATGGTGAGCTGTACTTGTCGGCGAGAATCCTGAAGCTGGAGGTATCTATCGCAAAGGATTCGCAAAAGGCAACCCTGGGCGAATATCTGATAAAAAGTAGCGGGATCAGTGACAAGGTGCAGGCGCTGGCGTCCCAGTTCGCCGAACTGGCAAAGAACCGGGTTTATTATACCTGGATCGTATATGCAGATGATGAAAACGGAAACGGGATCAGCCTGGAACCGGAAGGCAAAGTCTATGTCGGGATCGCGGCAAACCGGAAAACCATAGAGCCGGACTTGACAGATCCGACCGTATATAAATGGTCAAAGGTGGAAGGTGATCCGGGAAAATCCCTGATCAGCATCACGGAGCATTATCTGGTCAGCGATCAGGATAGCGGGATCACCATTGACACTACCGGATGGAGTACGGGAGCATCTGTGCCGGCTATGACGCCAGAAAAGAAGTACCTGTGGAATTATGAGACCCTGACCTATAGCGACGGGAGCACGGAAGATCTGGCGCCTAAAATCATCGGCGTATACGGTGACACGGGAAAAGACGGTAAAGCATCACCGTCCATCGTCACTATGACGAAGCAGTATTACCTGTCCACGTCAAGCACTGAAATGACAGGCGGAGAGTGGGTCAGAACGCTGCCGGAATGGACGGCAGGGAAATACCTGTGGTCACGCTGGTGTACCGAGTGGTCAGAACCGAACCCGACCCTGCTGACGTATTCAGAAGGAATCCTGGAAACGACCTGGAACGAAGTGCATGAAACAGCAGCTACTGCAAATACGCTGGCAAATACAGCGAAAAATACCGCTGATTCTGCATTAACCAAAGTCGGGGAAGTCAATAGCGAGCTAGAAACAGCCAATCAGGAAATAGATGCTTTGCAGGCAAATCTGGAAACGCTGTCCAATGAAATGACGACCAGCTACGCCAAAAAAAGTGATCTGACGCAGATCAGCACAGATCTGGGAACCCGGATCGATCAGAATGCGGCACAGATCAGTTCAACGGCAACGAAAGTAGACCAGGTAGAGATCAATGCCAGCACGGCCATTTCCGATGCGGCAGCAGCCAAGACAGTAGCCGATCAGGCGCAGGAGGCGGCCAATGCAGCGCAGACAAAGTATACCGAACTGAAAAACAGAGCGGATGCGACGGATGAAGAAGTTGCGGCGGCTAAGGCTGCAGCGGATCAGGCACAGGCAGACGCTACAGCGGCAGGAGACGCGGCAGCAGCGGCACAGTCCGCAGCGAACAGTCTGGCTGACCGGGTGACGTCGGCAGAAACCAGCATAACTCAGAACGCCAATGCCATTTCGTCATTGGCAACTAAGGTCAGCAAGATGCGGATCGGCGGCAGGAACTACGTTCTGGATTCGATGGATCCGCAGGTATCCGCAGAAACGCTGGTCGGCAGTTACGAATTGTCTGAGGACTGGGAGGTGGGTGAAACCTATACCCTGTCTTTTGAGGCTACCAAAACGGCCGGAACCTTTGCAGCATACCGTGATAATGGATATGCGATGATTCTGGATAATCTGGCCATTAACGCAGATACTGGACGCTATGAATACACATTCACTTGTCCGGCGGCATATGCCGGCGAACCGGCGCAGGCTGCCAATGTACTGACCATTCACAATTTGCCAGCGTCGGCAGCGCATAACTGCACTGTGCGGCTGGTAAAGCTGGAAAAATCGAATACATCATCTGATTGGACGCCAGCACCAGAGGACAATACGCAGTTTGTCAACGAAACCATCAGCAATGCGACCACAAATATTTTGCAGACCGCGGAAAACGTTACCATTTCCATTTTGCAAGGGTACACGACAACAACGGATCTGGAATCCTATAAAGAAGAAGTGCAGAACTTGTTTAAGGCAAATTCAGACGGCTTTCAGTTGGAATTTAACCAGCTGGAGGAACGGATCAATGATGTGGGTAACGAAATCGTTGAACGAAACCAGTTCATTCGTTTGGAGCAGGGAAACATTATCATTGGCAAATCGGACAGCCCAATACAGGCGAAATTCACTAATGATGCGCTGGAGTTCAAATATAACGACCAGACTGTTGCGAAGTTCACCAACGAGGTGCTGGAGGTGCGAAACATCGCCGTGCAGAACCAGATTCGATTTGGGGACAACTGGGCAATACGTCCGGGAGCCCATATCGAAGGCAAAGGCAACAATTTAAATGATGTATGGATCGGAGGTTAGAACAAAATGGCATTATCGGCATGGATAGAATTATCATGTTCATCACAAAGTATTGCAGGGAATTATTCAAATGTGTATGTCAAGTTCGTAGCTAAGACTACAAATAATACGCACAACGATAATAACAAGTCCGGATACATTAAAGTAAATGGATCTCACTACACAAGTTTTACTCACAAGTTGCCCAAGACATCAACGACCATATTGTGGAGCGGTACGATCACGGTCTATCATAACAGTAATGGAGCCGGTTCAGTTAGCGTCTCTGGTGGCTATGAGGCAAGCGTTGGCGGCTATTCTACAATAACAGCATCGAATTCTCTGACACTGCCGACAATTCCGAGAGTGTCCGATTTGTCGGTAAATAAATCAAGCGTCCCAGCTGACGAATCCACTACGGTGATAGCTACGGCAACAAAAAAATCGAGTAGCTTTACGGATACGATAACGGTAAGTCTGGGATCATATAGCAAGGCAGTAACATCCGGGACAGCATTCACAATACCGAAAACATGGATCAACGCTATTTCCGGGACGTCGGCAACAGCAACAGTGACGGTAACAACCAAATCCGGAAGTACGACGATCGGGAGTAAATCTGTGAATCTGACAGTAACAGTTCCTGATAGTGTTATCCCTACAGTCAGCAGCATTTCGGCATCCGAGGCCATTACAGCCGTCACGACGGCGTTTGGAAACCGGTTTGTCCGGTCGCTGTCACAGCTGAACGTGAAGGTCAACGCTGCAGGTGTGTATGGTAGTACGATCAAATCCTATGCGGTAACGCTGGACGGCGTAAAGTATCAGTCGGAAGAATTTCAGTCGAATGCACTGAATACGGCAGGGAGCGTAGACATCGTTGCTACGGTAACTGACAGCAGGGGCAGAACCAGAACACTGACCAAAACAATCACAGTGGTGGATTATTCAGCACCGGCAATCACGAATATGACGTACTACCCGTGTGATGCCAATGGGAATCGCAATCCAAACGGAACGAACACGAAGGTTATTATCAATGGTCTGGTGGCTTCGGTAGCCGGGCAAAACAGCAGGTCACTGATCCTGAAATATAAAGCTATGGATGCTGCGGCCTATACAGCTTTGACGCTTACCACGTCAGGCTGGAGTTTTGAAGCGTCAACGATCGTAAGCGGCACTGATCCGACATCAACGTGGGAATTTATTGCAACACTGACGGACAAGATCAGTAGCATAGAAAACCGGATTGTTACGGGTGTGCCGGTGATTAGCCGTCACGCCGGGGGCGATGGGGTCACACTTTTCGGTGAAGCGGAAGGTGCAGGATTTAAAGTGGCTGGTGGGAAGACATCGACATTTACGGGTGACATCCAGATTGAGGACGCAGAATTAGAGACCCTCTGGGCATCAGTGTTCGGGTCGGGGGGGGTAGCTCCTAGACTGATTGATTACATCTACCCGCTTGGTTCTGTTCTGGCATTCGCAAAAGATGTGGATCCGAATCAGATTTACACACACCAGACGTGGGAACGTTTTGCAAAGGGTAGAACACTGGTTGGAGTAAACGAAATCGATACGAATTTTAAGACGGCAGGAAAGATCGGCGGTGAGAAAACGCACAAGTTAACTATGGAAGAACTTCCGAAGGGCAGACCTAGAATTTTAGCACATAGCACATCAGGGTCTGATTATTCAGCTAGTGGTGCCGACCTTGCATTTCATTACGGGAGCGGATTGAAGGGGTATACCGGATATGGGATGTATCTCGGAAGCGATACGCCGCATAACAATCTGCAGCCATATGTAACCGTATATTATTGGAAAAGAACAGCATAGACGCTCCCTTCCCGGGAGCGGGAAAGGAGGAACTATGGCATTATCAATGATAAAATCGCTGAAGGATACAGCAGAATTCACAAAGGCTCTGATTGAATATTTGAGCCTGAAAAATAAGGTACTGTATTCTGGCACGGCGGAGTGGAAAACGGGAAGCAAAACAATTCCGGGAATCTCCAAATATAATACCGTAAAAGTTTATTTGTGGAATGGCTATGGCGGAGTTGAATTAGAGAGGGTCGGCACATCATTTCAAGGCGACGGAATGGTTGCTAATGTATCTTCGGGAAGCCATACCGATGTGGCCGTGATTTTAAATTTTACCGACAAAGATCTTGTTACTATTGGCGCAAATAGTGTACTGCATCACCAGAGCGCAGGAAGTCACGTAAAATCCATAGATGGCTGGGTGCTCAAAATTGTAGGCATTGAGCCTATTATCCCGGATGCGCTCAAAACCATCGGGGGGGGGTACTGCGTAACCTGGCTCGGAGGTGGTCTCCATGCTAAGTTTAAAACAGTGCTTGCGAGACATCGCCAATACGTGGCCGAAGATTTCCGTTGGCGCGCAAAGCGGCAGTTTGAAAATTGGATCACTACTGATTCAATGGGGAAATACGTCGATGACTATTCCTTCTGGAGCGAATGTAGCAGACAAATTTATAGATTTTCCAGTGAAATATTCACTTATTCCTGCTGTGTTTGGACAATGCACCTTCAGCACAAATTATCCGGATTTGTTCAATATCACAATAAACACTATTTCAACAACTCGTTTTTCGATGGGATTCAGGAACAATCATGCGACAAAGTATACAATCCCGGCTGTCTGGATCGCAATAGGCAAAGCGTAACCCCGAGGGGGTGTTGCCATGTTTAGTTTCCGTAAGGCATTCAGGGAAATTGCGAACTGGGTGAAGGGCGTGGCGGACTATCCAATTTCTATAGAGCGATTATCTGATACTGCACACTGGAAGGATCGCACGCTAACGAAATACAAAAGTGGCAGAATGGTTTTTGAAGGAATTCGACCATCAATTTCAATGAATTATGCTGCCAACGGAAATGCGTATATTGATTATTTCACATTGGACATAGCTGATTATGGGTTCATAGATGTAAAACAAGCTATTGTAGAAATGGGATATAATGATACCCCGAAGGGAGAGCATCTATTGTATTGCACGGGCGATGGAAAAGGTAATCTCGTAGCGTGGGTAGGTGCGTTAAGCGCAGGAAGCCATACGATCACCAACGTGAGGGTCAAAGTGGATCAGCGTTGGAAAATTCTGGGGGGGGTAACTAACCTCTTCGAATTCCGGAGGTGGTCGTATGCTTAGCATATTTTTATGGCAAATAAAACAAATAGTCTTGCACATACAAAATGGATGTGCAAATATCACATAGTGTTCTCTCCAAAGTATAGACGAAAAGTGATATACAATCAATATAGAGAAAGTTTACAGGATATCATAAGAACATTGTGTCGGTATAAAGGAGTAGAAATCCTGGAAGGTCATATGATGAGTGATCATGTACACTTGGTGCTGAGCATTCCGCCTAAAATAAGTGTATCAAGTTTCATGGGATATTTAAAAGGAAAGAGCGCACTGATGATGTTCGAAAGACATGCAAACTTAAAATACAAGTTTGGAAATCGACATTTCTGGGCGGAAGGATATTATGTCAGCACAGTCGGGTTGAATGAAGCAACAGTATGTAAGTATGTTAGAGAGCAGGAGAAACATGATATGGCAGTTGATAAACTGAGTGTTAAAGAGTACGAAGATCCATTTAAAAAATAATGGAACCCCTTTGAGGGGTAGCTAAAGAGGCAATGGCAATGTGGCTTGAACGAAGAGAAAGCTAGCGCCTTGAGACGCTAGCCTAGCAATCCATGGGCTTATAGCCCTAGAGCAAACCACCCTTTTTAAGGGTGGTTATGATTACAATGCCTTCGGGATGTAGCGAACTATGTAAAAGGGACGAAAGATTATGTGATTGACCAAGGGGTGCAATCCGGATGGCGGTATAGAAAGTGGAAAAGCGGTGCTGTAGAATTGTGGCGTGATGGTTCAACCACGGGAAATGCTGCGGTCTGGAACGGCGGATATGGCATTACTTCCTTGATAGTTAACTTGCCGTTCTCGGTTACAAACGGAATGGCATTATACACAGCACGAGCAGGAAGCGGATTTGGCATGGCTGGGGATACTATTGCCTGGTCGAGTGGTTTGACAAAACTTTCTCTTGCTACCTGGGGATCTCAAAACGAAAGAGTTGTGTATAGTATATATGTTTTTGGTCATTGGAAATGACATAGGGGCGAGAAATCGCCAGAAACAGTTTATAAGCAGGGAATACGCCCTGTTTTTTTAGTACAGAAAGTGAGGTATGAAAAATGTTTAATTTAAGTGAAATCATCGCACAGATTCCAATCAATGTGTATGTGCTGGTCGGTTGTCTGGTAGTCGGATGGTTGATGAAAAAGTTCTTGCCAACAGATAACAAAATCATTCCGCTGGTGATGGTGACTCTCGGTGCGATCGTGTATGTATTGTTGGAAGAAGTGAGCGTGGAAAATATCATCATCGGTGCGTTCACCGGCGCGGCATCCACTGGTCTGCATCAGGTATTCAAGCAGTATGTGGAAGGAAAGGATCTGGCAATCACTAATGGGGACGGCTCCAAAGCGGAAGACTTTGAGGCGGATCCGGTTGAGGAAGGGAGCGAAAAATAATGAGCACAGAATCTACTTTGAAAATCATTTTCGGCGGTGCAAGCCATCGCCGTACATCGGGTTATGGATGGAGAGTCCATCCAACCAAGAAAACTAAGAAGTTCCATTACGGTGTGGATTATGGCTGTGGCAAGGTGGCCGTTCACGCCCTAGAATCCGGCGTAGTATATAAACGCGGGTATGACAAATCCGCCGGAAACTATGTGTATGTAAAATATGCACGGTATGGCGTATGCGTAGCATATTTCCACCTGTCCAGCATTTCTGTAAAACAGGGACAGGCCGTAAGCCGTGGAACCAAGGTAGGCGTTGCAGGATCTACAGGAACATCCACCGGGGTACATTTACACATCGGCGTTCGTAGCCTGTCCAGCTGGAAATGGCAGAACCCTGAAGCATGGCTGGCGAATTATTCCGCACCATCTTCTGGCGGTTCTTCGTCCGGCGGATCGTCTGGCTACCGGGTAGGATCCACGTATACCCTGCGGGCAAATATGAATGTTCGCACTGGCCCGGGGACGAACTACGCAAAGAAAAAGCGCAGCGCACTGACGGCGAATGCCAGGGCACATTGTACATCGTCCAGTTCTGCCGTGCTGAAATCCGGCACGCGGGTAACCTGCAAGGTTGTTCGGGTCGTCGGATCTGATATCTGGTTGCAGATCCCATCGGGCTATGTGTGCGCCCGGAAATCTGGCAAAGTCTATATTTCGTAGGAGGGCGGCATGACGACAGAGGTAATCGTGGCAATGATCGCATCCGGCGGCGGCCTGCTGGGATCTGCAATCGGTGTGATCGCATCCGCTCGGCTGACCAACTACCGGATCGGGCAACTGGAAGAGAAGGTGAATAAGCACAATAACCTGATTGACCGGGTGTATCGACTGGAAGAAAAGGCAAAGCTGGAAGGCGAGCGAATCAAGGTGGCAAATCATCGAATCGATGATCTGGAAGATCTGAATAAATAATATCGATGGGCGGGAGAAATCCCGCCTTTTTTTATGCTCCAAGTCATATTAAATACAGATATTGCCAAAAAGTTTCACGACTTTTTCACAACTTTTGCCGAAACGAGACAGGTAAAACAGGGCAAAATAAGATGAAATTCAGCAAAATCTCAAGCAACAAAAAACCCATTGAAACGTTGAAATTTCAATGGGTCAATCGTTGATACTGGTCGGGATGACAGGATTCGAACCTGCGACCTTTTTCTTGTTGTCATATTTCTCCGGCATAGTTACTGCACTCAGGATATTTCCAGAAATATTATTCAGAGCAAGCCATTTATAGAATGCAGACATCCACTTATTTATGGAATCCAAGTTTTGTTTCGATACAGGCAGCCATATATAGAAGTCCTGCAGAGTTTTCGCATCCACCTCACCGATCGGTATAGACGTGATCCAAGATCCCTTCACATGGACCCGGTAGCTTTGTTCATATCGGCGCTTGGTCCCTTTGGCATAAGTGCTGTTCATGAAGACTTCGTAGGTATATTCTTCTGCGTATTCTCCAAAGGTCTTCCGTTGGGCTTCAGCTGCAGCATGCTCCTTTTCATATTTTTTCTGCAGCTGCTCTTCCTGGTAAGCACGGAACTGTTTTTCCGCATCTCCCTTGCTGGTACCATAGAACTGCTTCTTGATCGGGATCTTCTTGCCGTCTTTCCACTCATGGCCAACGGTTCGGGTGATCCGGAAGTAGTTGTATTCCTTGTCACCACGGAGGACCGAAGTGTTCTTCTTGGTTGCCATTATGTATCATCTCCTTAAAAATGGGTATAAAAATACCCTGAATATTGATTTTTCAGGGTGACGATGATACAATGAAATTGCGAGTTTCGGGTTGTATCATCGCAACCTGATAGCATTAGCCTCACTTCGGTGGGGCTTTTGTTGTTTTATTTTAATAGCTCAGATTTTTCTAATCTTTTCAAAGAAGGATTGTCCAAGAGAGATGTAGCCTGTGTAATAGCTGATTGATTTAGTTTTTCAAGCCGTTCAGATTGTGGAACGCCCTCTTTGATCAGTTCTGCGTTATAGCTTTCCAGATTTGTTAAAATTATGAGTTGCTCTAAGGTGGCTTCATCTCGTATATTGCCCCTTTTCGCCTTATCGGGATTTTGCTCACGCCATTCTTTGGCAGTCATCCCAAAGAGTGCAACATTCAGGACATCAGCTTCATTGGCATATGTAATACCTTTCTGTTTCTGAGAAACATTTTGTGGAATCAAATGCTGTTTGATTGCATCAGTATGGATTTTATAATTGGTCTTTGCCAACGTTCTGCGTAGGTTCCAGTCAAGAGAAAGCTTGCCGTTTTCATCTTCCTTTAATCGCTGATAGTCTTTTATTATATACAATTTAAACTCAGGGGATATCCACGAAGCAAATTCAAATGCAATATCTTTATGTGCGAAAGTCCCACCATACCGTCCTGACTTAGATTGTATCCCAATGGCATTAGTTGATGAGATCCATTTCTGAGGAGAGAGGACAAATGCATTTGAACCCGACTCGATTCTAAACTGGTCGAATTCGACTAGTTTAAACTCGGGATTATTCATTCGTTCCCATAACCCTAGGAATTCTATAGTGCTCCTGTTTCGAAGCCAGTTCTTTATAACGTCGGCAGGAAATTCGGGGTTTCTTTTGCGTGCAATATCTGTCAATGAAATATAATCATCCTTGCCACCTTTTGAGACTACCGTGATTTCAACACCAGCAGCGTTTATTTTATCTTTATATTCTTTTCCCATTAGTTTCTCCTTGTTAACTGTATGACGTTATCATCCATTTATCACACATCCAAAATCCCATAATGGATAAGTGCTTCTCTTAAAAACTCTTCGTCCAAATCAAGATATTCAGCCATATCCCATATTTCCGTATGGCCGTCTGCAAAAGCAAATTGTATATTTTCTATTGGCACAAGTTTTTCATATGCCCATTTACGGGCGGTGCGCTCTTGCTTTCGGTTATTGGTGTCATCCTGATCCAATATATTTCCGACCGTAGTGTGGTAATGTCCGAGTTCTTCGGCAAGGACGCAGGCTTTTTTACTGGTAGTTTCAATTGTCTTTCTAATGGCAATTTTATTTCCTTTTATCCTGCCATCATTTCCGAGCAAAGGCTTTTCTCTAACCTTTAAACCATTTTCATAGGCTTCATTCAAAAGCTCTTCGTACATCATTTTAAGCACCTCTAAAAATTATCATCATCCATAATATTGTCGTCATGCTGTTTCATTTCTTCAGTAACTTCAATGTCAGTTCTTTCGTGTGCTGCATCTAAAAATGATTCGGTATATTTTAATGTGTCATTTACCTTATAACGTCCAGATGTGATGAGGTCTTCAGCGTAATTGATTACTTTGTCTCGCCCTTCATTGTTTAGTTTATGCATTAATGAATTTAGATTATTTGTATCTATGTGTAATTGATTTTGCTTTTTTGCTATTAGCCATTGATCTTCAAGCAGTGGAAAAGGAATATCGGTACCATTTATAGCAATCTTACAATTTCCAGGTGTTAAAATATCATCTACTTCCTTTCCAGCAAAATGCGCAATTGCGTAAAGTAAATTTGCAACATCATCTGCTGATTCTGCTTCTAAATTTAGTGAAGAAATTGTTTGCCCATTTTTAAGAGATGGTGCTAAGGTTTTTGCTAGCTTAATATCTTCATCGTTCCAACCCATAAGTTCTGAAGGTGTTGTTTTCAGAGCTTTAGCGAAAATCATAATTTTTGATTGTGGAAGATCAATTTTACCGGATTCAATTTTGGCAATTGAAGTTCGATCGGAATATCCTGTCATTTCAGCAAGTTCTTGTTGTGTATATCCCAATTGTTCACGTAATTTCCTAATGTTTTTATATAGTGTTAGCATATAAACACCGCCTTTCGTGATATCAATATAACATAAGTGTGAAAATAAATCAACAAAAATATGTTAAAGTGTTGACTGCGAATCACGGATATGATATAGTGAATTTAAATCACTGGAAAAGGAGGGTAGAAAAACTATGATTGAAGTGGAAAAGCTTAAAGACATTATAGATGAATCGGGAATGACAATGGTAGCAATAGCTAGGAAATGCAATATGTCCAGGGAAACTCTTTATCGTAAAATTTCAGGACGTAGTGAATTTACTGCATCTGAAATCATTAGACTTACGGGTGTCTTGGATCTCTCTAAAAGGGAGAGAGATGAAATTTTTTTATCGCAATAGTGATTTAAAATCACTAAAACGCAAAAGATAAGTGTATTTTTAGACAGACCGAATAACAAAACCGTTGGAAGCGGAGGTGAGATAGAAAGATGATCAAGATTGAAGGAAGGAGTAATGGACATGGAAAAGCACGTTATCGAAAAAGAATTGAAATCCTTTACAGGTGGATTGTTCATTACCCAAGGGCAATTAAAACAGGCTCTGGGATGCGGAAACGACACTGTAAGCGAAGTGCTTAAAGGCATGGACTACATAAGATTCGAAAGAACAAAGAGATACAGCATAAAGGACGTTGCCCAGAGACTCTGGGATAACAGAATCCAGTCGTAAATTGAATATCATGCCCTGTACCGGGCGGAAAACAGGGTGCGAGAGCATAACCGACGATGATATTTAGGAGGAGGAAACAGAAGTGTTTAAACGATTGAGAAAAATATCAAAAGAAGATCCATTATCGCTTTCAGCAGTGCTTTTAACAATCGCAGTATTGACTACTGTTTTAAACATTGCACTGATTATCGCAAAAGTTAAAGGGCTATGGTGAGAACTAGGCTTGTGGCTGCAATGATAACGCTCAGTGCGGTAAGTGTAAGGATAGCTGTATTTTTATGGCTTTCCTTTTCGGAAGCATCAGCTTGCTTTTTCAGTAATAACAGAATCTCAGCTTGCATATCTGCTGAACTTTGTAGATTTGCAGAATCAAGGCTCTTGCGGTCGTACTCTATATTAGCAAGGTGTGCGCGAGAAACAAGCCCTGAGGCTATTTGAGAAACGCTTCGTGCAGAGTTTGGAGAATAACTGTTGGAATCAAATTTATTACTCATATTATCACCGTCCTTTCACCACATTTTAGCATATGGACGTGGGCAGGACAAGGAAGGAGGATTTTAAGATGTTAGAAGTAGATACTACAGAAAGTGCTATTGTAGAAAACTATGCTTTAAAAGCGTTGTTAAAAGCCATTACTTTATATTACGAAATGGAGGGAAACAGGATAGATGAGATAACAAAGGAGCAACACCATGAAGATTAAAACAGCAATAATCACCATATGCATATTCGGCGTACTGGTAGTAATAGCAGCATACATACAGCGTGGTGAGTTCGGGATCGGATCTGAATGGGCACTGCCGGTAGTGTTGGCAGCGGTAGTGCCGTTAGAGGAAGGAGGGCGAAGATGCCAGAAGAAAAATTAACAAGAAAAGAGCGAAAGGAAGCGTTGATCACCGCAGCGCTGAACAGGCTGGATACTCCCCAAAAGTATCAGGAGTTCATTTGTCCGTGCTGCGAAGGAATCGCTTCGGTGATTGATCGGGAAGAAATCATAAAGGCAGAGTGTCATGCCTGCAGTTTAAAGGTGGTGAAGAAAAAATGATCAAGGTAGTGAATCATGATGTCACAATGGTTGGTGATCTGGAAGAACTTTCGGTAGAAATAACACTGCTGATGGCGACCCATTACCAGGCAATGACAAAGTACTGGGGTGAAGAAAAGGCAAATCTGTGGCTCGCTTCAATGGGAAGGTGTGCAACAAGCCCGGATGCCCTTAAAAATGTAAAGAATTTTGAGGAGCATGTGATCCCGGTTGTAAACAAATGAAAAGCGTCCCTTACGCAGTAGCGTTTTACAGGGACGCACAACTCAAATATCAATTATAGGATATCACAGGAGGAAGAAATGTCAATAGAAACCAAAATCACAAGCCTTGAACTTGAGAACATCAAACGGATCAAAGCTGTTCAGATCACGCCAACGTCGTCGGGGCTAACGATCGTGGGAGGTAAGAATAATCAGGGTAAAACATCGGTACTGGATGCCATCATGTGGATTCTTGGCGGTGATCGCTACCGGCCGAGTGAACCGCATCGGGAAGGCTCTGTAACACCGCCATATGGAAAAATCACGCTTTCTAACGGGCTGGTGGTTGAGAGGAAAGGAAAAAATTCAGATCTTAAAGTGATCGATCCTTCCGGTAATCGAGCAGGACAGCAGTTGCTGAATGAATTTATCAGTCAGTTTGCGCTGGATCTGCCTAAATTCATGAATGGCAATAACAAGGAAAAAGCGAATACGCTTCTGCAGGTGATCGGAGTGGGGGACAAGCTCTATGAGCTGGACCAGAAGGAAAAAGAACTTTATAACCAGCGCCGTACAATTGGTCAGATCGGTGATCAGAAGAAAAAATACGCAGCGGAACTTCCCGTTTTTCCGGAGGCTCCAAGCGATCTGATATCTGCATCAGAGCTGATCAGGCAGCAACAGGAGATTCTGGCCAGAAACGGAGAGAATCAAAAAAAGAGAAATCAGCTGGCGGAGCTTGAGGCTCATAGCAGTCAGTTGCAGAAACAGATCGATCAGCTAGTAATGGAGCAGGCAAAAGTAAAAAAGGATCTCGATATCGCCAGAATGGATGCTGCGGATCTGCATGACGAATCTACAGCAGAACTCGAAAAGAACATCTCGGACATCGAAGAAATCAACCGGAAAGTCAGAGTAAATCTGGATAAGGAAAAGGCGGAAACAGAAGCTCAGGAATACACCCAGAAATACGATGAGTATTCAGAGCTGCTGGAAGAGGTTCGCAGCGAACGTACGGATCTTCTGAAAGGATCTAATCTCCCGCTCGAAGGTTTGTCGGTAGAAGATGGTGAGCTCACATATAAAGGATTCAAGTGGGACAACCTCTCCGGAGCAGATCAGATGAAGGTTGGAGTGGCTATCGTCAGAAAGCTGAATCCGAAATGCGGTTTTGTGCTTCTGGATAAGCTGGAACAGATGGATATGGATACGTTAAATGAGTTTGGAGTATGGCTTCAGCAGGAAAACCTGCAGGTGATCGCAACGAGAGTTTCTACTGGCGACGAGTGCTCCATAATCATTGAAGATGGCTACAGCAAGCCGAATGAACCGGAAGTGCTGGCGCCATCATGGAAAGCAGGTGAATTTTAATGCTGAATGTTGAGATCACATCAGGAAAGATCAATAACAAAGCCCAGAAGGTCGTGATCTACGGACCGGAGGGGATCGGCAAATCGACTTTTGCAGCGCACTTTCCGAATCCTCTTTTTATCGATACGGAAGGTTCTACAGGAGAGCTTGACGTCAGGAGACTGCCGGCACCTACCAGCTGGCAATATCTTATGTGGGAAATTGATCAGGTGAAAGCAAATCCGGATATTTGCAGCTCGCTGATCATCGATACTGCAGACTGGGCCGAAAGGCTTTGTATCAATAATCTGTGCGAGAAAAATCAGGTGTCTGGAATCGAGGGCTTCGGATACGGAAAAGGGTATGTGTATCTGGAAGAAGAGTTTGGCCGATTCTTAAACCGTCTGTCGGATCTCATCGATCTTGGAATCAACGTCGTATTTACGGCGCACGCTACGATGCGAAAGTTTGAGCAGCCGGATGAATCAGGCGCTTATGATCGCTGGGAGTTAAAGCTGCAGAAAAAAGACGGTCCGCTGCTGAAAGAATGGGCGGATATGGTGCTCTTTGCAAATTATGAGACCTTTGTCGTTAAGGAAGGCTCCGGGGATATGAAGAAAGCTAAGGCAAAAGGCGGACGCAGGGTGATGCACACCGTACATCATCCATGCTGGGACGCCAAGAACCGAAAAGGTTTTCCAGAAAAAGCAGAGTTTGATTATTCTGTGATCGCAGCAGCCATTCCGGATAAATCGGCAGGAAGACCGGAAATACCGGAAACTGCTCCACCAGTAGAAGATCCGGCAGCAGCGCAGGCAATGAGTGAGCCTGTAGCGGTAAGTCAGCCAGAGCCGCCGACATCACAGTCGGATCCGGCGCCGGCTTCTGATGGCTCTGCGAAAGCACAGCTTTACGATCTGATGAATGCCCATCAGGTCACGAGAAATCAGATTCAGGATATCGTTGCAGAAAAGGGATATTTCCCAGCAGGGACTCCGATCGAGAATTATCCGGATGATTTTGTCAAAGGCGTGCTTGTGGGAGCCTGGGATCAGGTCCATAAAGCTATTTTAGATAAGGAAATACCATTTTAAAGGAGGAATAAGATATGAGTTACGGAAATGTACCAGAGGGATTCGTGCCGAACGGCAGTGCGGACAGCTTCGACGACAGAGAGTTTGGCTGGGAAGATGAGATCGAAAAGGATAGTCCCGATTACATAACGCTCCCGGAAGGGGATTATGACTTTGAGGTAGTTGATTTCGAACGGGCACGGCATGAAGGCAGTGAGAAGCTGCCGCCGTGCAACAAAGCGATCGTACACATCAGAGTCAAAGGAAAAGATGCAAGCGGACATGAAGGCGAGACGATCATCCGGCACCAGCTGTTCTTACACACTAAGACAGAAGGGCTACTGTGTGCATTCTTTACAGGAATCGGGCAGCGTAAAAAAGGCGAAAAGCTGAAAATGAACTGGGCGATGGTTCCGGGATCCCGAGGAAGATGTAGAGTCGGGATCAGAGAATATAACGGTAAGACGTTCAATGAAATCAAGAAATTCTATGAGCCGGTATCTGGCCAGCCAGCGCCGCAGCCACAGCAGGCACAGATGTCATTTGAACAGGGGAAATTCTAAATGGCTATGGAAATGAGACCATACCAGCAGGAAGCAAGGCAGGCGGTTCATGAGCAATGGGAAGACGTCGATCGTACTTTGCTGGTGCTCCCGACGGGGACTGGCAAGACGATCGTCTTCTCCAAAATCGTAGAAGATCGGGTAAGAGCCGGCGGCAGGGCACTTATTCTTGCTCACCGAGGTGAGCTTCTGGATCAGGCTGCAGACAAACTGGCATCGGCGACCGGGCTTCACTGCTCCACTGAAAAAGCAGAACAGACCTGCATCGGTAGCTGGTTTCGGGTAACGGTCGGATCCGTACAAACTCTCATGAGAGAAAAACGCTTAAAGCAGTTTGATCCGGATTACTTCGATACGATTATCGTAGATGAAGCGCATCACTGTATTTCAGACAGCTATCAGAAGGTGCTTTCCCATTTTTCAGGGGCAAAGGTTTTGGGTGTGACAGCGACGCCGGATCGGGGAGACATGAAGAACCTCGGAAGCTATTTTGAGAGCCTGGCATATGAGTACACGCTGCCCAAGGCTATCAAGGAGGGGTACCTTTGTCCGATCAAGGCGCAGACGATCCCGTTAAAACTGGATCTGTCTTCAGTAAGCATGCAGGCAGGAGACTTCAAGGCAGGCGATATCAGCACTGCCTTAGATCCATATCTGGAGCAAATTGCAGAAGAGATGGGAAAAGTTTGTCATGACCGGAAGACTGTCGTGTTCCTGCCGCTGATCGCATCGAGCCAGAAGTTTTGCAAGATGCTCAATAGGGCAGGCTTTGCTGCTGCGGAGGTAAATGGCGAGAGCATGGATCGGGCGCAGGTGCTGCAGGATTTTGATGATGGAAAATATAACGTCCTGTGTAACAGCATGCTGCTTACAGAAGGCTGGGACTGTCCGTCTGTTGACTGTGTGGTGGTGCTCCGGCCGACAAAGGTGCGGAGCCTTTATTGCCAGATGGTAGGACGCGGTACACGTCTTTCCCCGCAGACTGGAAAAACAGAGCTTTTGCTTCTGGATTTTCTGTGGCATACCGAGCGGCATGAACTTTGTCATCCGGCACACCTGATCTGTGAAAATGAAGAAGTAGCAAAGCAGATGACTGAAAACATCAAGGATGCACCGGCACCTGTAGATATCGAAGCGGCAGAAGCGCAGGCTGCAGAAGATGTAGTAGCGCAGCGTGAAGAGTCTCTGGCCAAGCAGCTGCAGCAGATGAGGACGCGCAAGAGAAAGCTTGTGGATCCGCTGCAGTTTGAGATGAGTATCCAAGCAGAAGATTTGTCCGGATACGTGCCGGCTTTTGGCTGGGAAATGGCGCCGCCGTCTGAAAAGCAGACCAAAGCACTAGAAAAGCTTGGGATCTATCCAGATGAGATCGATAACGCAGGGAAGGCGTCAAAGCTCCTTAACAGGCTCGACGCCAGAAAAAAAGCAGGACTTACAACGCCAAAGCAGATCCGTTTCCTGGAAGGAAGAGGTTTTCAGCATGTTGGGACGTGGGAATTTACTGCGGCTAAGCATCTGATCGACCGGATCGCAGGAAACGGCTGGAGAATTCCAAACTCCATTGATCCACACACTTATATACCGCCAAAGACTGAAGGAGAAACGGCATGGAAAAATATAGCCTGGTAGATTTAATTCAATATATAGACCCTAGAGATCTTTCTTACGAGGAATGGCTTGCGATAGGAATGGGTCTAAAAGAAGACGGTTATACGGCAGCTGACTGGGACAGCTGGAGCAAAGCTGACCGGGAACGCTACCATAATGGAGAGTGTCAGAAAAAATGGGACAGCTTCCATGGGATGGCCGGAACCAGGGTTACTGCCGGCACTATCGTGCAGATGGCAAAGGATAGAGGCTGGAAGCCGGATCCGGGGATGGAGCTTGACTGGGACGCCGAGATCAGCACCAAGGATGAGCTGGTCGTTGTCGAAAAAGAATGGCTGGAAGGAAAAGAAATCCATGAGCCGGGCGCTGACTGGGATCCTGCAGGGGAACTGATCAAATATCTGGAAACGCTTTTTAATAGCGATGAAAACGTCGGATATGTGACCAGCTGCTGGGAAAAGGACGGAAAGTATCTTCCGAGCAAGGGAGCATATGACCGGACAGCTGGCGAGCTGATCGAACTTCTGGGGAAAAATAAGAATGACATAGGAGCAGTGATCGGCGACTATAAGGAAGCTGCCGGTGCATGGATCCGGTTCAATCCGCTGGATGGTCGCGGCGTGAAAAATGAAAACGTCACTGATTACCGTTTTGCCCTGGTCGAGTCCGACAATATGGAGATCGAAGAGCAGAACGCCATCATCAGAGAGCTGGATCTTCCAGTTGCGTGCCTTGTCTACAGCGGTAAGAAAAGCCTGCATGCCATCGTAAAGGTGGATGCCAGAAGCTACGAGGAGTACAGAAAGCGCGTTGATTATCTTTATGAGGTCTGCAGAAAAAACGGGCTGAAAATAGACAGCCAGAACAGGAATCCTTCGAGGCTTTCCCGGATGCCGGGAATCATTCGAAACGGCAGAAAGCAGTTTCTCGTAGAGACTAATATCGGAAAAGAGTCCTGGGAGGAATGGAGAGAATGGATCGAAAGCGTCAATGACGATCTTCCGGATCCAGAGAGTCTCCTTGATACCTGGGATGATCTGCCGGCACTTTCACCGCCGCTCATTGACGGCGTGCTTCGGCAGGGGCATAAAATGCTGCTTGCAGGTCCGTCGAAGGCCGGAAAGTCCTATGCGCTTATCGAACTTTGCATAGCGATCGCAGAGGGTAAGAAGTGGCTGCAGTGGAATTGTGCAAAAGGCAAGGTGATGTATGTTAATCTGGAGCTGGACAGAGCGAGCTGTCTGCATCGTTTCAAGGACGTGTATGAGAGCATGCACATCAAGCCGGCAAACCTTAATAATATCGATATTTGGAATCTGAGAGGAAAGAGCGTGCCCATGGACAGGCTGGCGCCAAAGCTTATTCGCCGGGCGGCCAAGAAAGACTACATCGCGATCATTATCGATCCGATCTATAAGGTTATCACCGGAGATGAAAACAGTGCCGATCAGATGGCACATTTCTGCAACCAGTTCGATATCGTATGCAGTGACCTGGGCGCAGCGGTGATCTACTGCCACCATCACAGCAAGGGCGGCCAGGGGCAGAAGCGCTCCATGGACCGTGCATCGGGCTCCGGGGTATTCGCAAGGGACCCAGATGCTCTGCTGGATCTGATCGAGCTTGAGATCGGCGAGGAGCTTCTTACGCAGAAAAAGAACGAGTTTTCCTGTAGGGCGTGTATCGATACGCTGGATAAGTATTCGGACAGCTGGGAAGATCATGTGTCCCAGGATGATATGTGCAGCGCTGTGCAGATGAAAAAAGCCTGCGACAGCCATTTAGAGGGCATACAGGCACGGGATGCGGAAGCCGCTGTAAGAATGGCTGAGAAGCGAGCAGAGAGCCTCACCGCGTGGCGAATCGAGGGGACGCTCAGAGAGTTTCCGAAGTTTGCTCCGGTGAATCTGTGGTTTGATTATCCGGCTCATTCTTTAGATCAGAGCGGAGTCCTTCAGGACGTTCAGCCGGACGGCGATCAGGTGAGCTGGAAACGAAATTTTAAGAAGAAAAAGACGCCGGAAGATCGCAAAAAAGAGAAAAAAGAATCGGTGGAAATGGCATATGGAGCATGCAGTATTGATGGCAAAGTTACCCTCGGAGCACTGTCGGAATATATGGGAGTGACGGAAAAAACTGTAAGAAATCGCTTGAAAGAGCATGGAGGATTCTGGATCGATGATGGAGTTGTTGGTAAAAAATAGAAGGAAAAAGTCGAAGGGAAACACTTTCCCTGACAGGGAAATTCTCGAAGGGAAAATTTTCTTTCACAGGGAAAAAGTCGAAGGGAAAATTTTCCCTAGGGAAGGAAAAAGTCGAGGATTTTCCCTACTTTCCCTCAGAGGGAAAAAGTCGGTAATTTACCGAGATTTTCCCTAGGGAAGAAAAAGGTACTCCCCTAAAGGGGAGTAATAAAGAATTTTCCCTGACGGTCACAGGGGAAAAGTAAGGCGGGCTTAAATGCTGCCCGCCCTTACCTTCCTTTCCCTGTCCTGTGACAATAACATTTTTTGACAAAAGAGAACACTTTAGTGAGGTGAAGCGTGAGACTTGAATTTTTTATGGCGATGCTGCCGCCAACGATTACGCAGCAGGAAAAATCCATCACGATCCGAAATGGAAAACCAGTCGTGTATGAGCCTGCTGAATTGAAACAGGCAAGAGAAAAATTACGGGCGCATCTGGCAAGGCATGTTCCCAAAAAAAGTTTTACTGGTCCCGTGTGGCTTGGAGTGAAGTGGTGCTTTCCGATTCGCGGCCGGCACAGGGACGGTGAGTATAAAGCGACCAAACCGGATACGGATAACCTGGAGAAGATGCTAAAAGACGTGATGGAGGATCTGGGGTTTTTCAAAAACGATGCTCAGGTGGCATCCGAGCATGTTGAAAAATTCTGGGCAAAGGTTCCGGGAATCTATATCGTGATGGAGTCCCTGGGGGATGAGTGAAAGGTGAATCAAAGGTTTTAAAAGGCAAAGGAGAAAAGTAATGCTGTACGTAGGAGATTTAGTAAAAATCATAAAGATTGGCAATCCGCATTTTGGAGAGCTGGGAAGAGTAAAAGAGCTGCGAAGCGCTGTGGATGATAAGTGGGCGCTGGTCCAGACGAAAGACGATGAGGACTATTACCGGATCAGTGAGCTGGTGATGGAGCAGCGTCATGTCCCGGTTGAAGGAGCCATGGAGGGAAAACAGCTATGAGCAGGAAGCTGCTGGTCATTCTCTCGGCCGTGATCGCCTTGCTGCTTGTGTGGATCGGGATCGGTCTTGGAGCAGCGTCAGCTGATGATCGGCCGACAGGATATGCAGATGGCGATACCTACTGGGTGGAAATTTACGAGGATACCGGTGATGTGGTGATCCATACTCGGCAGGAATTTGTGACGGATGTCGGAGATGATATCCTGGTGAAAGGAGAAGCAGAATGAGCAAGATATTCAGAGCCAGAGTTGCTCAAAAATGGAATTCGTATCACAGAAAATATAGGCCCTATGTTCTTCCGGAAGATGAGCTGAAGTGTTCGCTCCTGGAAGACAGTGCGGAAAAGATTATCGCCTGTGCTGGCTGCGGGAGGCCGGTAAAGTTCGGAGAAAGCTTTACGTCGCTGGAGATCCATACAGAATCAGGATTTGGATTTATGGTATGTCATATGTGCATCGATCAGGAAACGGAGCGCGCCAGAGCCGCAGAAGCAATGCGACAGGAGGAAGAGTAATGCTTTATATGGCAGTAACAGCAGATAAATACGAGCTTCCATGCGTGGTTAAGGATACGGCCAATCAGCTTGCAACAGCATATGGGATAAGTGACAGTAATCTGCATCAGAGTATGAGAGATGGAAGGGCATACAAGAAGTTTGGTGTGAGGTTTGTGAAAGTGGAGGTTGGAGATGATGGATAAAAAGCAGTTAGAAAGCTTGCGTATGTTGTACATAGAAGTGGACGAATTAGCAGGGGATATTATTTCTTTAAAGCCTAAAGTAGTCATAGACTCTGTTACTGGATGTACTCCTGAGAGAACTGACAAGCACGTTATACCGATAAAAGGCATTGACATGGAGGAATATATCCATTTGCAGAAAAAACTCGCTCAAAAGACTCGAAAACTCCTTAAGCAAATAGATAAAATGGAGAAATGGATTGATTGTGTTGAAGATAGTGAGCTAAGAACAATATTTAGACTCAGATACCAAAAAGGTAAAACATGGGCAGAGATAGGACAATCTTTAGGATATGACAGGAGGACTGTGGCGAGAAAATGTGATATGTTTTTTGAAAATTAGTATATTAGAATTAAAAAACAGGGTGTATAATGCGGATAAAATAAAACCACCTTAGTCGGTGGTTGAGTGGACATTTTTATTCCGTTGTGATTTGAGGAACTCGATATATTGTTTGACTTGCTCTATTTCGTCATTGGTAAGGTCGGAAACGTCAAGTGGTGCATTGTATGAGATGGAGGGTTCAGCGAATAGCTGCAAACCAGAGAGCTTATTATTATTTTTTGAACCGTTATTTTGATATTTTGCAAGCTCTTTATCAAAATAATCACTCACTTGCTTATAAATTGCTGAATATAAATTATTGATATATACAGTCTCATTCATTTCAAATTCTGATATATCGATATTCAATGCATTTGAAATAGCAAGAACATCTCCTGGTTTAGGTGTGCTGTCACGGCTAATTATTGAGTATAAAGTAGTTCGTGGAATGCCAGTTTTACGAGAAAGATCTGCAACAGATACACTTTTTTCGTCAAGCAACTGTTTTAATTTTTTACCAAATCCCATAATTAGTAGCCTCCTTTATAGTATTAATAATATTAAACCATATTTTTGTTAAAAACTCAATGCGTAAAGCATTAAATACTAAAATCGTAAAAAAATGCTTGACTATTTTCGACAAAACCATTATAGTAAAAATACGAAATGCGTAATGAAGGGAGGATAAGTTTGAAAACGTTAGGAATAAAAGTCGATGATGAATTTCACAAGAAAATGAAAATTAGAACTATTGAGTTGAACTGTAGCATTAAAGATTACATAATTCATCTAATCAAAAAAGATTTACAAAAAGAAAAAGAGTAAATACCGTCCGCTAAAACAGTGTATTTACTCACAGTCAAATCCAGAAAGGATTCTAAGTGAATTATAACAGGTCTCTTTCTGGATGTCAAAAGAGAAAGAGAGGAAAAATGAATAACTTGCAGATTTTTAAGAATGAAGAGTTTGGAGAAGTTAGAGTTATAGAGCAAAATGGCGAACCGTGGTTTGTCGGCAAAGATGTGGCCGACATATTAGGATATACAAATTCCAGAGATGCTTTAGGAAGCCATGTTGATGATGAAGACAAGAATACCGTAGCAATTTCCGACGGAAAAAGAGGCAATCCAAATCAAACCGTTATCAACGAATCAGGCTTATACAGTCTCATACTCTCCAGTAAACTACCACAGGCAAAACAGTTTAAACGCTGGGTAACAAGTGAAGTGCTTCCATCAATCCGCAAACATGGTACATACATGACACCTGAAAAGATAGAGGAAGTACTCCTTAATCCAGATACAATTATCAGTCTTGCTCAGGAATTAAAAGACGAAAGAGCTTTAAGAAATAGATTACAAGATAAAATTGAAAAAGATAGACCAAAGACTATATTTGCCGATGCCGTAGCAGCTTCAAAAACATCTATTCTCGTTGGAGATTTAGCAAAACTGATAAAACAGAATGGTGTTGATACAGGGCAAAAAAGGCTGTTTCAGTGGTTAAGAGAGAATGGATATCTTATCAAAAGAAAAGGTGCTGATTGGAATATGCCAACGCAGAGAGCAATGGATAAAGGGCTCTTTGAAGTTAAAGAAACAGTTATAACTCATGCTGATGGACATACTTCAGTAAGTAAGACGGTTAAGGTTACAGGTAAGGGTCAGCAGTATTTTATCAACAAGTTTCTGGAGGTGGCGTAAAATGGCAACAAAAAGTTTTTTTAGATTGGAAAATTTAAGTGTCAGAGCTGATGGATTAAGCAGTATGGCGCACGCTCTAAGGGATTGTTTTGTTGAAGGTCCTAATGCCCCTGAAACATATAACGATGCAATAGATTTATTATCAAACTTAATGTATGACTTTAAAGAAGAGCTAAATGAGGTCATAGGCGAGATGTACAAGGAACGTAAAGAGGCTAAAAATAATATGTCGTAAAGTAAAATTGTAGTAAATTCAAGTTGCCCACAATGCCCATTTTTTCTGATGTATAATGATATCAAGTAAAAAAGGCTTTGTTGAGACAATGCTTAGTACTCCTTTGTTTATATTTTGCAACCAAAAACTCCCTCTCCCCGGACGATGGGAGTTTTTTGGTTGAGAGAACATTACAAATGTTGTAAACTGATGGCATATAGAGTTTGAATAGAAAGGAATATGCCATTATGGATATTAAATGGACAATAATTACAGCAATTTTAGGTAGTGGGATATTGAGTACTTTAATATCTCACTTGCTTTATACTCAAAAGCTAAAAAAGGAGCAGCTTATGAAATCCGAAAATGGCATAGGAAGAAAAATGATAACTGCCCTAGAGTCGGCGCAGGAACTTATGGAAGAACTCAATTTTATAGAAATCTTTGAAGCAGAAGATAAATTTAAAGATCCTAATTTTAGAGCTGTGGACGGTGATGTTCTTTACCCGGCAATAATGGGAGATAGTGAGAGTTTACAGAAATTCCATACAGCGATAAGGCAATTTCGCGAAAAACATGAACGATATATAGATTGCAAGACTGCGTTATATATTGTTTTATTAGACCGATATGTAATGCAGTTACTATTGTTTTCAAGTCAGTTTGAAGAAAAGTACTGGCCTAGATTAGGTACAATATTTATTGTTGATTTTAAGCGAATCTCACATAAATGTGAAAAGAGACTGATTAGAAGAATCAATAAACAAAAGTATAAAATGGAATATCACAATGGCATTAAGTGGAAGATTCTTAGAAAATTCGCATTGGTAAAAATGTGGGAAAAAACGATATTGTTCCATCTCCTTGAAAATAAACCATTGAAGCGAATTGAAGCGGCAGAGGTAAACGAAGTCTTTAGCGAAATTGAAAGTTCTTTAGAAGATGCAGAGGTGAGAAAAAATTAACAAAGCAAGAACCCCACCCCGGGTTCTTTTTTCGTATGTGCAAAACCGACGAATGAGAGGTGGTGATGTGGATTTAAAGAACTACGAACTGGCCGAGCAGGATTATATGGCCGGGATGAAATATAAGGAAATCGCCGAGAAATATGGCGTGACACTCAATACGGTGAAGTCCTGGAAGACGCGGTACAAGTGGTCTAAGGACGGCAAAAAAGGTGCGCACACAAAGCCAGAAAAAAGTATGCACACAAAAAGAGGTGCTCAGCCGGGCAACAAGAACAGCTCAGGCGGACCACCCGGAAACAAAAAAGCAGAAAAATACGGTTTCTTCTCGAAGTATCTTCCGGAAGAGACCGTTTCTATTATCGAGGAAATGCCCAAGGATCCTCTTGACATCCTCTGGGATCAGATCCAGATCGCCTATGCTGCGATCATCCGGGCGCAGAAAATTATGTATGTTAAGGACAAAGAGGATAAGACCATCGAACGGATCGAGGAAAAAGACGGCAATGTGTGCGGAGAAAGATGGGAAGTTCAGCAAGCCTGGGACAAGCACGGGAATTTCCTGCAGGCTCAGGCAAGAGCCCAAAAGACTTTAGAGGGCATGATAAACCGGTATGAGGATCTGCTGCATAAGAACTGGGATCTGGCAACAGAAGAGCAGCGTGCCCGGATCGAGCGGATCAAGGCAGATACAGAAAGAATCAAGGGCGGTGAGCAGGCATCCACGGAGGATAAGGTCGCCAAGCTCTTCGATGCGATAGGGGCTGAGCTCGATGCTGAGTAAGATTTACACACCGAAGCAGATAGAGATCCTCAAAGCCTGTCGAAATTCTGACTGGTTCATGCTTATAAACCACGGCGCCAAGCGTTCCGGAAAGACGCAGCTTGATAACGATCTGTTCCTGGCAGAGCTTCGGAAGGTTCGCCAGATGGCAGATCAGCTGGGGATCGATACGCCGCAGTATATCCTTGCAGGGTATTCGCTGGGAAATATTCAGGATAATATCTTGACGGAGCTGTCCAATAAGTACGGTTTCGAGTTCAAGTTTGATAAATACAATAACTTCAACCTGTTCGGCGTTAAGGTGGTTCAGACTTCTCACGGATCCATATCGGGTCTTGGCCGGATCAGAGGTATGACGGCATTCGGAGCATACATCAACGAGGCGTCGCTTGCCAATCAGGAAGTCTTCGATGAAATCAAGGCAAGATGCAGCGGTAAGGGTGCAAGGATCATCGCAGATACCAACCCGGATCATCCGGAGCACTGGCTACTGAAAGACTATATCAAGTCGGGAGCATCCGGAATCTTGAGCAATCACTTTTCCCTGGATGACAATACCTTCCTGGATGAAAGGTATGTCCGGGAGATCAAAGCGACGACCCCGAAGGGAATGTTTTATGATCGGAGCGTAAAGGGGCTGTGGGTTTCCGGAGACGGGGTTGTTTATCCGCAGTTTGATCGGCAGAAGCACTCCATCACCGCTGATCAGGCACGGCAGATCAACTTCGATCGGATCATCGCCGGTGTTGACTGGGGATGGGAGCACTACGGAGCAATCGTTGCGATCGGCGTAAAAGGAAGAAGCTACTGCGTGATCGAGGAAGATGCAACAAAGCATAGATACATAAAAGGATGGATAGAAGCTGCAAAGGGGATGATTGCCAGATACGGTAACATCCCTTTTTATTGTGACCCAGCAAGACCGGAGCACATTGCGGCTTTTCAAAACGCTGGCATCCGGGCTTATTTCGGAAACAACAGAGTTCTTTCTGGGATCGAGGCTGTGGCCACGCTGATGCAGAATGATCTGTTTCTAATCGTGTACGATGAGTGCCCGAGATTTAGAGATGAGATCTTCAAGTACATCTGGAAGAAGAATTCGGCTGAGCCGTTAAAGGAAATGGATGACGTGCTGTGTGCGATCCGGTACGGGATCTACTCGGATATGACTGTCAGCACCAATCCAAGGCCGGACAAGCAGATGGATCAAGCGAAGAAACTGAAAGGAATGATTTAGTATGGATAAAGTAAATGAATTTGAACATGGCGAAGATCGCCGCCCATATAACGTGTCCAAGAGCTTTCAGCAGCTCTACGGACCAGAAGCAAACTTTTCGTACCGGGCTCACACGGCAGATGAGATCCTGTCAGATGTGAAGAAGCTGCAGGAGATGATCCGGGATCACTATGAAAAACAGTGCCCGCGACTTGCTGCACTGGATGATTACATGAAGGCGAGAAACACCGGGATCTATAACGATGAGAACCGGCGGGTCGAAGAAGGAAAGGCAGATCACCGTGCAGCCCATAATTTTGCAAAGATCATCAATGTATTTGATGTAGGTTATAACACCGGGATCCCCATCAAGAAATCCAGCGATAATGAGAAAATCAACGAGATGGTCACCGAGTATGACAAACTCAATGACGTAGAATCTCTGGATTCGGAACTTTGGCGGGACTTCAAAAAGTACGGCAGGGCATATGAGCTGCAGTACAGAAACAGAGTCGACGAAGATCGGTCGGTGATCAGTAACGCCTTCGAGACGTTTGTCTGTTATGGTCTGGACGTAGAGCGAACCCCGCTCTTTGCAGTGCGATACCCAAGATACCGGATCGGCAGCCGGGAGAAAGTGACGGTTAGTGTTTACACAGACAAGGAAATCATCACATATCGGCCGACCACTATGGCAGCGCTGAAACTGGTAGAGGAGAAAAGAGAGCGGCATTACTGGGGAGAAGTCCCGATCACGGAGTACTCCCCGGATCGATACCGGCAGAGCGGATTTGAGGATGTGATTCCTCTGATCGATCTTTACGATGCTGCACAATCCGATACCTCGAACTACATGACGGATCTGAATGAGGCTACGCTGGTCGTTTCCGGTGATCTGGATCTGTCAAAGTACACGGTAAAAGAAGTTGTCGAAATGAAGAAGGCAAACCTGCTGCTGCTTGCCAACGGTGTCAATCCTGACGGCAGCAAGTCGCAGACCGACGCCAAGTACATCTACAAGCAGTATGACGTTAGCGGAACGGAAGCCTATAAGGAGCGCTTGCAGGATGATATCCACAAGATCTCCTTTGTGCCAGATCTGACCGATGAGTCCTTTTCTGGGAATCAGTCCGGAGAAGCTATGAAATATAAGCTGTTCGGATTCCAGCAGACTGCAAAGGACAGCCAGAGGGGATTCAAGAAGGGTCTTGTGAGACGGTACCGGCTGCTGCTGAATATCAAAAAATTTGTCAACGAAGCCAGTAACGACGATTTGGGGAATTTCACGGTAACCTTTACCCCGAATCTACCAAAGGCAGTGCTGGAGGAACTGAAAGCTCTGGTGGATGCTGGAGCCGAGTTCAGCCAGGAAACGCTACTGGAGCTGGCGTCGTTTGTTGAGAATATCAAGACTGAGCAGGAACGGCTGCAGGAGGAAGCAGAGGAACAGAAAAAGGATCCTGTGATGAGGGACATGTTCGGCGGTGACGGCGATGGCAACGAATAGTGAATACTGGAAAAAGCGGGAACAGGAAAATTTGCGAAAGAACCTCAAGTCTGAAGCGGAATATGCGAAAGAGATCCAGCAGACCTATAATTTTGCCATGGATCAGATCCAGAAGGAAATTGATTCGTTCTATGCAAAATACGCCAAGGACGAGGGTATAACTATTGCCCAGGCTAAGAAGCGGGCATCCAAGCTTGATATGGAGGAATACTCCCGGAAGGCGAAAAAGTACGTCAAGGAAAAGAACTTCTCCAAACAAGCCAACGAAGAAATGAAGCTGTACAATCTCACTATGAAGGTCAACCGATTAGAGCTTTTAAAGGCGAGCATCGGACTTGAACTTGTCAGTGCTTTTGATGAGCTGCAGCAGTTTTATGAACAGATCCTGACGGATCGGACGCTGGATGAGTTTGAACGGCAGGCCGGAATCCTGGGATCAACTGTTCCGGATGACGTGGCCGGAAAGGCGGCTGCAATCGTAACTGCTTCGTTTCATAATGCAAAGTATTCCGAGCGGATCTGGATGCATCAGGATCTTCTTAGGAATGAGCTGGGAAAGCTGCTGACGAGGGGAATGGTTCAAGGGAAGAATCCACGGGTACTTGCCCGGGAGCTTCGTAAGACGTTTGATGTGTCCATTTACAATTCCGAGAGGCTGATGCGGACGGAGCTTGCCAGGGTGCAGACGGAAGCCCAGTTGCAGTCCTACAAGGAAAACGGCTTTGAGGAATATGAATATATGGCATGCCATAACAGGGATGTATGTGCAAACTGTAAAGCGCTTGATGGCAAGATCTTCAAGATCGATGACGGGATGCCCGGAGAAAATGCACCGCCGATGCATCCTTCCTGTCATTGTGCAACTACGGCGCATATGGATCTGAATGCTTACGAGAAGTGGTTGGATGGTTATAGTGAGCACGGGATGAGCTTTAAGGAATGGCAGGAAAATAAAAATGACGCAAGGACAAAAAAGCGTGGTATAATAAATAAAGCGAAAGTGAACACAGTATTTACATATTCGAGTCTTCCGGCCAATAGCGATATACGAGCGGAGAGCATCTTCGACGAGTTAGACAAGACTAGGATTGGAAAAAGGGCAATCCAGTATATGGACGAGAAAGGATTGCACTTTGAGTTGAGTTATCGCCCGGAGCCAAGCGGGGATCGAGCATACAGTCAAGGCGATTTCATGAAGCTGCATGTTTTGAACAATGCAAATGAGCGTTATGCAGCAGCTGCTGTCGTGCATGAATTGACTCACCATTATTACGACACAGGTGGATGTCAGAGAGCAGAAGTATTGTGCTACATGAATGAGCTCAGACAGATGCGAAACATTGATTCACTGACCATTAAAGATATGCGATATGTTATAAGTGTTGTAAAGGATGCCTATGGTGATTTTAAATGGAAAAAAGGAGGCTATTTTAATGGGAAGCCGTATTGATAAAGATATTTCTAAAGAGTTACGGGCCGGCACAAAAATAATGTGCATGAAGTGTGGCAAGGGAGTTTACAGACCAGTTGGAGCAGATTGCAAGACCGCGCATTCGTTTTTATGTGATAAATGCAATGATGAAGTTCGGTTTACACCAAATGTGACAGTAGAATAAATAAAGAATATGCAGTAATACTCGATAGCACGTAGCAATGCGTGTTATTTTTATACTTGTTGTAAGGAGGAACGAAATGAAATCTGTAGATGTCAACGTAATTGAAGGAACGCAGCGCTGGACAGAACAGCTGAAAGCCTGCGGGCAGTCTATAATAGATAACGCAGAAAAGCTGGCGGATATCAGTAAGTTCCAGACGGAACTAAAAGTCACGATCAGTATCAGCAGTCATAAAACGCCGGTTATAACAGCCGATACAGAATGGAGCCCAGAAAAGTGGGTTGATGATCACAATATAGGGAAAGAACTCCAGGATATAAGAAGATACCTGGAGTTCGATCCACGAATTGCTATTAATTCTCAGGAAATTGGCGATTAAATGCTTCAAGTGCTGCGTTATAATACCGCAAATATTCTTTGAACACATCAAAACGATCATCTTCACTGATACTTTCGTTGAAGATACGAGTTTTAAAATTTTCATGTTCAATTGGAATCATTGCGATAGCAAGATCGTGAGCACGTTTTTCATTATTAGTCATATGTTTATAAATCTCCTTTCATGTACTCGACTGGTGGCACAGTCTGTAAGGAGATTATAACATAACAGTGAACGTACTCGGGTGTCCTTCGGGCCCCGGGTCTTTTTATGCAGCAAGTTAACGGCAAGTTAATTCATCAATTACCGGTCAACTCTGTGATCATTGACTTTACTGGGATTCACAATGGAAAATCGATGATGGATAAGTGAAATTTTGTGTAGATTAACTCAAATCAGCAAGTTAAAACTAGGAGGTTGATATATTGATTGAAATAACAGTTGATGAAACCAGGATCAGAGTGGAAGGACATGCAGGATTCGGTCCGCCGGGACGGGATATCGTGTGCGCCGGGGTAAGCGCTCTGTTTCAAACTCTGGTATGGTCTATCGAAGATGTTACAGGTGATATAATCGAATATGGTTTTGGAGAAGGAAATTCTTTTCTAAAACTTGAAAAGTGCGTTTCGGAAGAATGTGATCTTCTGATACGTTCTTTTTTTATTGGCATCAATGCGATCCAGCAAATGTATCCGGATTTCGTCCGGTTTACATGGATCGGTAAGGATAAAAGCAATGGACTGGGCACGGAAGTGAATGGTCTGGGGCGGAAAGGATGAAAGATATGGTGGAAGTTTTAGCAAATGAAGGAAAAAGAAAAATACTGTTGCAGCTGTTTGGCGAAGGTGACGGCGGTGGGTCCGAAGGCGGAAATGGCGGTGGAACCGGCAGCGAAGGCGGCAATGGTGGATCAGGTGACGGTAAAGGTGGAACTGGCGGTGAGACGCTGTCCTTTGAGGAATTTCTGAAACAGGAAGGCAACCAGGCTGAATTCGATCGCCGGGTAGATAAGGCGGTACAAACGGCGGTAAAGAACGCAGAAGAAAAGTGGAAAGTCTTAATGGACGATAGTCTGTCGGAAGCGGAGAAGCTGGCCAAGATGACAAAAGAAGAGAAAGCCGCTTATAAGACAAAGAAGCTTGAGGAAGAGCTGGCGTCTTTGAAGCGAGAAAAAGAAGTCGCAGGGCTGGCATCCGAAGCCAGGAAGACTTTGTCCGATGATGGGATCAATATCCCAGATGAGCTTCTGGCAAACCTGATCGGAGAAGATGCGACTAAAACGAAAGCTAATGTTGAGGCATTCACGAAGTTATTTAATGAGGCTGTCAATGAGATCGTAAAGAAAAAGGCGCAGCAGGATTCCCCGCTGGAAGGCGGCGGTCAGGGATCGGGCGGCGGAGGCAAGACGAATCTCGCAGAAATGGCAGCAAAAGCAAGAATTATCAAATAGGAGGAACTTATGAGAAACAAAGAAATGAAACTGCAGTTATTTGCACAGACGTGGAATCCGGATAATGTAACGGTCTTTGAACACAAAGAAGGGACTATTCCGGATAAGTACAATGAGCTGATCCTGAAGGATGTCATGGAAGGCAGCAAGGTGATGCAGCTCGCCAAGTATGAGGAAATGGACTCTAAGGAAAAGAAGTTCGAGTACTTTGCAAAGGGTCCGGGGGCTTACTGGGTAGGTGAAGGTGAAAAGATCAAAACTTCCAAGCCACAGTGGCTTACTGCAAAGATGGTTGCTAAGAAGCTGGGCGTTATCGTTCCATGCTCCAGAGAGCTGCTGAGCTACAAGGTCTCTGACTTCTTTGAGAAGATGAAGCCGAAAATCGCAGAAGCGTTTTATAAGAAGTTCGATGATGCAGTCATCCTGAATGCGGACAATCCGTTTCCACAGTCTCTGGAGGAGTCTGTGATGGAAAGCGGTAATTCTATCAGCACGGGGCTTACGTATGATAACATCCTCGCCCTGGAAGATATCCTGTCCGACGGCGACTTTGATGTTAATGCGTTCATCTCCACAAAGAAGAACAGAAGCACGCTGCGCAACGTCCAGAAGATCGAAAACGGCGTTGTTGTTGAGACCCTGTATGACAGAGCAAACAATACGCTGGATGGCTATCCGGTAGTAGATCTGAAATCTCTGGAAAAGGGCACGCTGTATGCAGGGGACTTTGATTACATGTATTACGGTATCCCGTATGGCATGAGCTACAAGATCTCCGAGGAAGCGCAGCTGTCCACACTTACCAACGAAGACGGCACACCGGTAAATCTGTTCGAGCAGGAACTGGTGGCTCTTAGAGTGACGATGGATGTGGCATTCATGATCGTTAAGGATACTGCCTTTGCAAAGCTGGAATCTGCTTCTAGGCTGGGAACTCTGACGGTAAGCTCTGTCGAAGGCACAGCAACTGGCGATACGAAGGTGACGATCTCTCCGGAAAAGACTGAGGGCAATTTGTATAAGTACAAGGTGGCTGACACTGACACTACTGTGACGTATGGTCAGAATGTGAAAAACTGGACCGCATGGGATGGATCTAAGGATATCACTGCAGAGACCGGAAAGAAGATCACCGTCGTTGAATGTGATGCGGAATTCAGAGCCGTTAAGGCTGGATCTGCAACAGTAACAGCGAAGTCTGCATAGGAGGATCGGTATGTATAAGGTGATCAAAGCCTTTACCGATCTGCACGACGAAGATTACCCGTACAGCGTGGGAGATTCTTTCCCACGCGTCGGGATCAACGTCACGGAAAAAAGGCTCAAAGAACTTTCTGGATGTGAGAATAAGCAGGGTATGCCACTTATTGAAAAGGTCGCAGACGAAGCACTGCCAGCTGCAGTCCGGAAAGCTGTAGGAAAGAAATAAGGAGGCAGATATGCTGGAAGATCTGAAGCGGATCCTGGGGATAGCGGTAGAGGATACCGATCTTGACGATAAGCTTAACTGGATCATCAGTTCTGTAAGATCCAGATTAAAACTGCTGCTGGGCGGAATGGATCCACCAGAAGAAATGAATTTCATTATAGTAGAAGTGGCCGTGGTGCGGTTCAACAGGATCGGATCAGAAGGTACTGCTTCCCACTCTGTCGAGGGAGAGAGCCTGACATTTTCTGATTCGGATTTTGATGCGTATATGGCGGAGATTCAGAACTTTAAAGATTCTCTTGGTCAGCAGGGAGCGAAAGGAGGCTTTAAGTTTTTATGAGATACGATACGCCAATTTACTTCCAGCTGATCCGGCAGGGAATATACGATCCGAAAACCGGGGATTATGCTGATAGTGATCCAGTGGAAACAAAGGTGTATGCCGATGTGACAGATACTTCCACCGACACAAAGCAGATCTTGTACGGTGACATCAAGCGTAACAGTAAGGTGATCAGGTTGCAGCAACACTATACCAGGACTTATAACAGGATCAGGATCGGCGAGAAGCAGTATATCGTGGATTTTGGACGAAAACTGCGTACTAAACAGATCCTGGTAGTATCGGAGGTGTAAAATGGGCGGAACAGTAGTATTTAAGGGACAGGCGGAGTTATCTGCGGCATTGATGAGAAAAGCTGGTTTGGATGCCGTCAAGACGGTCGTCAGAGCCAATGGAACAAGGCTTCAGCAATGGACAAAACTGCGGGCACCAATCGATACCGGTACGCTGTTTCGATCTATTGACCTGCAGATCAAAGACGGCGGTCTGTCTGCTGTGGTGCAGCCACACACCGAATATGCTGCATACGTTGAATTTGGTACACGGAAAATGGCAGCGCAGCCATATGTCAAACCGGCGTTCAATACCGTTAAAGCCCAGTTCATCGCAGATTTGCAGAAATTAACGAGGTGATAGCATGGACCCACAACAGGAATTATTTGCAGCATTGCTGATGCAGTTGAAAGAAGCGTTTCCGGGCAAGGTCTATGATGGATTCCTGCCGCCAGAGGATACGCCCTATCCGTTCGTCTATCTGGCAGACAGTCAGCTGATCGACACGGAAATGAAAGGAGCCGTGACCGGGACAGTTTACCAGACCATTGACGTCTGGCACAGCACACCGGAAAAACGGGGTACAGTTTCGGCAATGCTTTTGCAGATCAAGGGCATTTGCAGAAAACTGGAACATACAGATAACTTTGCCTGGCTGATCCACAATATTGATCAGCGGATCTTGCCGGACACATCTACAGGAAAGCCGTTACTTAGAGGAAGGCTGGAAGTAGAGTTTAAATTTAGTTAGGAGGAAAACACATGAAGAATAGAATGAAAATGCACGTTATGCAGCTGCAGTTATTCGCCGAAGCGGTATCCGGAAAAAAGATCATGTATCTGTACCGGATTCTGAAGGATGCAGCTACAGACGATGCAGTTGCGATCGCATTCACAACGGAAAATGAAACGAACATCACGACGGACGCCGACACCACGGCGACTAAGGATGGCCCGATCAGAACGCCGAATGTGCCGGAAATCGAAATCTCGGCTACATCTGTACTGGCAAAGGGCGACACGATGTACGATAAAATGAAAGCGGCTATGCTGGCTAATGAACTGATCGAGATCTGGGAAGTTAATCTGGCTGAACCGATCGCAACCAAACAGGGCAAGTTCAAGGGCACGTATTATCAGGGATACCTGACAGAATACACCCTGACATCCAGCGCCGAAGACCATGCTGAGGTTGAAACGACGTTCGGCATCAACGGCACAGGTGCTACTGGTGAGGTCACTGTCAGCGAGGAGCAGCAGGAAGTGGCGGCCTATGTCTTTGCAGATACGCAGAAGACAGGAGCTTAGTCTAAATCTTACTTTTTTATCTAATGAGAGGGCGATTTTCGCCTTCTCTTTTTAATTATCTGGAGGAAAAATCATGTTTGAATTAACGATAAAAGGCACTGTTTATCCGTTCAATTTAGGAATTGGATTTGTTCGGGAAATCAATAAGACGGTCAAAGTAGAGATGTCTGGAGTAAAAGAAGATGCGGGACTGACGATGGCGATGACGCATCTGTATGACGGTAGTGTAATTGCGTTGGTTGATATCCTGGATTTTGCTAACAAGGGCAGAGAACCGAGAGTATCTAAGCAGGATCTGGAAGATTATATCGAAGATCCGGATACTGATATCGAAAAGCTGTTTGATGACGTGATCGGTTTTTTCACGAAATCCAATGCCACGAAAAAACAGGCAGCGAAGCTGTTTGCGACTCTGGCAGTGACGGAGTCGACGGAAGCGTAATAACGAGCTTTGAGGAGACGTATCAGGAAATCGCGCTGAATTGTTTCAGGTATTTGGATTTCAAGAGTTTTGACCAGGTGGATCAGCTGACGATCCCGCAGTACACGCTTATGATGAAAGCTGCGATGCTCAAGCAGGTTGATATGGATTACCGGAATCACCTGCAGGCCTGGTTGAATTTTGCGGCCAAGGCGGAACGAAAAGCAGGCAGAGGCAAGACCCGGCCAGTTTATACCACGTTCCAGAAGTTCTTCAACTACAAAGATTCGGTTGCAAATGTTTTGAAGTCTTCAAATCCGAAGCAAAGAACGCGGTTTCGAGGTATCGAAAAAGTATTGAAGAAAGGAGGTAAAGACGATGGCTGAAAGCTATGCGGTGCAGGCGATTCTATCTGTCAAAGACCATATGTCTGCGGCGCTGAAAGGAGCGGCGTCGGCGGCTGATTCCCTCAATGGCGGATTTAAGCGAACAATAGGCACAGGCGCACTTTTGCAGTTGGGAATGCGGGGCGTCAATATGGCGCTGGATACCATGAAATCCCATGTTGGCAGTGCGGTCGACAGGTATGACCAGCTGAACAATTTCCCGAAGGTCATGAAGAACCTGGGCATTGCTACCAATGATACCAAAAACGCCATGAAAGACCTGGACAAAGGCATTTCTGGTTTGCCAACTACTATGGATACAGCGACAGCAGGGGTTACCAGATTTGTTTCCAAGAATAATGACATCAAGAAGTCCACCAAGTATTTTCTGGCTATGAACAACGCCATCACAGCGGGAGGCATGTCCACACAGGTACAGTCTGCAGCTGTTGAGCAGCTGTCTCAGGCGTATTCCAAGGGTAAGATGGATATGCAGGAATGGCGATCTATCCAGACGGCCATGCCGGCACAGCTGAATCAGGTAGCAAAGGCTATGGGAATGTCTACCGATGCGCTTGGTGAGGGTTTGCGTAATGGTACCGTATCCATGGATGAATTCATGGATACCATGGTCAGACTGAATGAAGAAGGTATCGATGGCCTGGCATCATTTGAAGACCAGGCTAAGAGTGCAACCGGCGGCATCAAAACAGCGTTCACTAATCTGGGTACTGGTGTAACAAAGGGAATGGCAACCTGTATCGGAGCCATTGATAAGATGCTGCAAAACAATGGCTTGCCAACTATTGCCGAGTCTGCGAACAAGGCAAAAGAAAAGATCATTGCCGTCTTTGACAAGTTGGCCAAGGGGATCGAAAAGATCAACTTGAAGGGCATTATCGCCGGTCTGACCCCGGCATTTAAAGTTTTGAAAAAAGTAGCATCTGGAGTAGGCACGGTGCTGGGCGGTATATTGAAGTTTTTAAATAAACACGCCGAAGGTGCTACAAAAGCAGCCACCGCTGCTATAGCATTGGCAATGGCATTCAAGGCATATAAAAAGGTTTCCAGCTGGCTTACTCCGCTGGAAAGTGCATCCGAGACGTTTAAGAAAACTGGCAAGGCGGGGAATCTGGCCGCTAAGGGTACATTTAAACTAAAAAGCGGTCTTGGTGCGCTGGCAAAGATGGCCGGAGTAGCCCTGATTATCGGATCTCTTGCCTTGCTGGCGAAAGCGCTGCAGGGAATCGGTAAGTTAGGTCCGACGGCAGTTGCCCCGCTGATCGCCTTTGCATCGGCTGTCAGCATTGTGGCTATGGTTCTGGCATCCGTCGGGACGAAGCTGCAGGCAAGCACAACGGGGATCATCGTTTTTGCCGCAGCAGTTGCCGCTATGGCACTGGCTATGGCTCCGATCGCTCAGACAGGTCTTGAGGGTGCGGCAGCCATGGGAGCCTTCGGCATTGTTGTTGCTGGTCTTGCGGTAGTATTCGCCGCACTGGGAACAGCTCTGACAGCGGGTGCTGTTGGCATGCTGGCATTCGGGGCGGCAATCGTCCTGATCGGTGCAGGAATGCGTCTTGCAACGCCGTTTGTGCAGGCATTAACGGTAATGATCAAACAGCTGGGCGACACAATAGCCCAGATCGTTCCAGTCATCGCAAATGCGATCAGTCAGATCGTTACTGTGATCGGTGGAACGCTGTGTAATGTGATGCGGACTGCCGGGGACGTCATTTCCCAGGTCGTTCAGTCTATCTGTGACGGATTTTCGACTCTAGCTGATGGTGTTGCTACTGTGGTCGATGCGATCAGCGGCGGTTTTGCAACAGCTATGAATGCGATCGCCGGGGTGATCGAATCCGTAGGTACATCCGCAAAGAATGCCGGAACTGGATTCAAGTCTGTAGCACAAGGCATTCAAATGATCGCAGGATTATCCTTGTTTGATATAGCAACGGCTCTGGCAGCGGTAGCAACGGGAATAGGTACGATCGCTACTAAGGGAGCAAATCTTCCACAGGTTGCAGCGGGGATGATGGGACTCATGATGGCGATCACAATGGGAGCTGCCGGCATTACCGCATTCAATGCAGCTCTGTCAGCGTTATCAGGTATGATCGGTGGCGTAGTGACTAACGTAACATTACTCAAAGCAGCATTTGCTAATTTCACGATCCCGGCACCGAATGTAGGGCCGTTTATTGTGGCGTTTGCATCCATCACGGCAGCGGCCATGATGTTAGTTCCGGCATTGCGGTCTGCTGGATTGCAGGCGGGAGCTGGCTTGGCGTCCGGGCTGTCTTCAGGTGCATCCAGGGCAGCGGCGGCGGTACGTTCTGCAACGGCAAACATCACGGCGGCTATCAGACCTCTGGCTGCGTTATTTATGGCAGTTGGTCTGGCATCCGGTAATGGATTTGCAAATGCGCTTCGGGGCGGGCTGCAGCGTGCAGTTGCGGCATGCAGGTCTGCAGTTGTTTCTATCAATGTGACTCTGCGGGGTGCGGCATCTGGCGCATATTCAGCAGGTCGTTTTATTGGTATAGGCTTGGCCAACGGTATGCGTTCCCAGCTTGGTGCGGTACGCGCAGCGGCGACAGCATTAGCAGCTGCAGCCGAAAAGGCGATCGAAGCCAAGGCTAAGATTGGATCGCCGTCAAAGGTAGCTGATAAGCTCGGCGGATGGTATGGAACCGGCTGGGTAAATGGAATCCTTGGCAAGGTACAACAGGCTCGGAAGGCTGCACGGCAGCTTATGTATGTTCCGCGGGTAGCAACCCCGGACATTGCATGGGCGACAAGCAGCGGCGGATCCGGCCAGTTGTATGACCAGTACAACTATGGCGGCGGCAGAACCGTCGTGATCGAAGTGCCGGTTGAACTGGACGGCAAAACCATCGCTAAGGTATCGGCGCCATATACCCAGGAAGAACTGGATAAACGTGAGACAAGAGCAGCGAGAAAGCGGGGTGTAAGATAAGTGCTATATAAATTCAGAGATGTAAACGAAGAGTTGACGCAGGAGTACATCCCGGCGGAGGCGCTGCAAATCAACGGGGAACTGATTGAAACGCAAATCGAGGGTTACCATACCCTGTACGTGCAGGGAAGAGAAGCCCTGTCCCCGGAAATCAACACCTATGAAATAGGCACAAAAAACGGCGAAATCAGGAAGAATAAGCGGTACCCGGCCAGAACTATCACGGTCGGGTACCAGCTGATTGCAGAAAGCGCAGAGGCGTTCCGGGAAGCTTATAACAAACTGGGCAGGATCCTGAACGTGGATGACGCAGAAATCATTTTCAATGATGAACCGGATAAGTTTTTCATCGGTACGCCGTCGGAAGTCAGCGAGATTGACACGGGGCTGAATTCGGTAAAAGGCGAGTTTAAAATACTGTGCCTGGACCCGCTGAAATATTCCGTAGCAGAATATGAAGCCGAGCCGTTGGACGATGATAAGGGCACGATTCTGGTGGACTACGGTGGCACATATGAATCGTTTCCAATCCTGGAAGCGGATTTCTACCAGGAAACGGAGGGCGAAGATACCACCTTGACAGGGCACGGCGATTGCGGGTATGTGGCATTTTTCAATGAGCAGGAAAAGATCATCCAGATTGGCGACCCTGACGAAGAAGACGGCAGCAACGAGTATGCAAAGTCCCAGACACTGATAAACCAGACATTTGAATCAGCTGACGACTGGGGAACAGCAGCCAAGGCGCTGTGGAGCCAGAACACCGGAAAGATGTTACCGGCTGATGGTGTGGCGGCCGGATCTGTAGGAATGAAAATAGCATCCTATGCCGTTCCGGCATCACCTAAGACGACAACAGGAACAGTTCTGAGTAAGCAGACGCCAGCCGGAAAGCCGCGATTTCATTATACGGTGACGCTAAGGGCGACCGGCAGGACATCTAATGCCATAACCATTACGGCGACAATCACGGCGTCGTTGGGTACCGATAAGAATTATTTCGGCAAGGGCCTGGGCGTCAAGGCGTCGGTGTATGTTGGTGGCAGCTGGCATGATATCTGGGTAAAGACTACATCCGCATACTGGAAGGGCAGATCAGCCCATACCGTCAGCACATCCTTTACAGTAACCGGTCTGACGGCAGAGCAGACTGCCCTTACAGGGATCAAATTCAAGGCGTGGCGTACAGATTCCCTGCTGGCCAATATCGCCGGCATTATGCCGGAAACAGGCTGTTCCAATATGCCAATCAGCGCCTATGTAGCAGATGTCCCGGAAACGTATTTCCTGGGAGCGTCCAGCTACGTAAGCAGCGAAGGCAAGTATCACGGTCCATCCATCACCCGGACGATTCCGGCAGATTCTGCAGGGGTTTCCGGGGCGGCAGATTTCACGTTTACCTATAAACAGAAGATGTGCGTAGGATCCGGGAAAAATGACAGCACGCAGATGGGCGGATTTCAGGCGCTAGTGATTTCGGGGTCTGGATCCAGTAAAAAGATTCTGGTTGGTGTCAGGATCCTGAAAAACAAAGCAGGTAAAAAGGCGAGCCTGCAGTTTTATGTGAACGACGCCAAGGTCGAAACGATTGACCTGGACATTTCCAGTACAGCCGTGAAAACGTCC
>ENA-UONT01000583-UONT01000583.1-human-gut-metagenome-genome-assembly--contig:-CS20-NODE-583-length-41651-cov-24.068636_pt1 | contig 41651 bp, 30 predicted proteins | sample MGYA00242459_ERZ724006 | MGnify/ENA metagenome assembly ERZ724006 | reverse complement strand
GTCGCCGTACAATTGTACGGCAGAGGCGGTTTTCGGCGGTAGAAAAAGCGAAAACATTAAATTCAAAGCAGGAATCCGTTAGGATTCCGACCCTCAAACTGCCATATAGGACATACTAAAATCTAATTATAATAATCTGTTTTCGCTTTTTCGGTCTGCGCTTTTTTAGCCGTCCCCTTTTGAGAGAGTAACCTTTGATTTCATAATATATCCGTCGCCTCCGCGCTCGAGAACAATGCGTTATTTCGGAAAGTGCTCCTCATAGGCATAAAAATTCTCTGCGGTTATTTCGATCCCGTCACCGTTATCCTCACCGCCGTAATAGATTCCGTATGCCAATATAATATATACATCACATGTATACCCGTTCTCCGTCTCCGCGTATTTTGAAATTACCGGCTTGCCTCTCGCCCATCCGTAGCCGCCGACATCCAGTATGACCCTATCCTCCGGGCAGTTCAAAAACATATCCTGCGTAACGGACGAATAGTCAAACAGTGCCGGATTTGAATCCCCGAACATTCCTTTCATCGCAGCATCTACGATATCATACGGATATGCGTCGTTAAGCATGACCTCTCCGCCGACCGCATCGAGAGCCTTTATCGCGTCTCCGCTGCCGTCATCGTGTGAATACAGCTCGAGAAACTCGGGATATGTGACCATACTTCTGCCGTCGCGCTTGAATACATGTGTGTTGTGCAGCACCGCATGCTGAAACGGAGCTGCGTCGGTTATATCGCGTATATCGGTAAAATCCTCAAACATTATATCGTAGTACTCGGTATACTGCCACAGATAATCCTCAAGCTCCGTTACGACAGCATCGTCGATCAGCCGCATCGAAAAGAACGGTGAGAAATTATCCGCGCTTGAGGTCTCGGCTCTCTTCTCGGTAACGCTCGCTATGCCGCCTTCGGTCTGCGCGGGAGGTATTTCCGCATCGCCCCGAGCGGCGCAGGCACTCAGAACGACCGTGAGCAGGAGCAGCAATGCGGCAGCTGTTTTCTTCATGATTCATGTCCTCCGTTTTCTCAGGCGCGCGGTCGGCACTCTGCCGCCGCAGCCGTATTATTTTACCCTCTGTCTATACTACGGTCGAGCAAGACACTTTACTACATATTTTTTCGATTTTTTTATATTTTTATTTTCCCGCGCAGCGCCGCATTAAAAAATTTACTCCCGGCGCGCACGAAATCGACTCGATTTTACCGAAAAAACTGTCTATTTCTTGCTTTCAACACTTATTACGATTCAAGAGGGCATTTTACTACATTTATTTTTATATTTTTTTGTTTTTTGCACACTCCGCAGAGACAAAACATTGACATATGCTGCTTTTCGTTATAGAATGATTCCGAAGAAACATCCGCAGGACAGGAGGCGCCATGAAGCGATATACCGACAGCTCGAAGCAGCACAAAATCAAATATATCTACGAGAGCTGCTACGCTGTCATGGCATACACCGCCGGAAAATATCTGAGCGATGCGGCAGATGTAGAGGATGCCGTTCACAATGCCTTTTTGAGCATAATAGTAAAAATAGATATGATAGATACCTCCGATGAGTCGCGGCTGAAAAGTCTGTGCTGCATAATTGCAAAAAACAAAGCCGTGGATATACACAGGCGGCACGACAAATTGACACAGCCGGAGGGCGAATGGGAGGAGGAGCTTCTTGACGACCGCAGCGAGCCTGCCGAGATCATTGCCGGTGAGCAGGCGCACGAGATAATAGCCCGCACGATCAAGGGACTGAGCGATACATACAGAGATGTCTGTACGCTGAAATATCTGGATGGGTTTAAGGAATGGGAGATAGCGCGGCTGCTCGACCTGCCGCCGAAAACGGTAAATCTGAGGATAATGCGCGGAAAACAGCTAATCAGAGACACTCTGCGAAAGGAGGGTATACATGAATAAACATAGGAAAAATGACGCGTTCGACGATACTTTATATAGGGCGTTTCACGACTACTATGCAAAAGAAAAAGAAGATATACCGTCCGACGAGGAGCTTAAACGTCTCTTTCCGCTGCCCGAGGACTATCTGCAGCGAATAGATGATATGATAGCCGAGGTAAACCGAAGAGAAAAGAGAAACGCAGCACTCGCCCATCTCAAGCGCGCTGCGATCATAGTTCTCGTTACGGCTACGGCGGCATTCTCTGCCCTGCTCTGCAATTCGGGTGTTCGCGCCGCAGTACGAAATACCCTGCTCGACTGGTTCGGAGATCATGTCCGCATCAGCTCTGTCTCGCACGAGACCGACTCAACCTCGGGATCATCGAGACCGGACGGTCGGTCGGATATTTCTATCTCGGAATACAGCATAGGCTATCTGCCGGAGGGCTTCGCAAAGGCGCTGCCCGACTATGAGACCGAGGATCAACGGCAGATGATATACCGCAGCGAAGCCGGAGAATACCTTGTCATAGATATATACGATAAGGAATCGACCGAAATATTCGTTTCGATAGACGACCAAAAATATTCCGAAATAAAGCTCGGACAAAACCCCGCGTATATCTTTTACGACGACAATGCCGGAGCCGGTATGATATTCTGCGAATACGCAGGTCAGCTGCTTTGCGTAGACGGACATGCCTCCGAGGAGGATCTGATCGCCGTGGCGGGCGGGCTTATCGACTCCGTCGGAGATTGATCATAAAAGATGACATAATTATTGAAGTTTTGCATTTATGGACAGAGTGCAAATCGAGAAAAGAAAACAGATATTATGAGGTGTGGATACCCGTAGAGCCGAAGTAACGCGCTTGCAAATATAAACACATAATATTGAGTTATGCTCCTAAATTCAAAACGCTATCAACAAGAAGAAATCGACCTGATAACGCAAAGCGGCGGCACTGCTTCTCTGTGCCGCCGCTTTGCATAAATACTTCGTTATCGCGCCTCGCTAATGCAGGGCGCGCTTTTTTCATTTCATACCGGGCAGACAAATGCCGGAAGAGGCAGTGTCCGAATTATTTTCCCGCCACAAGGCGCAGATACAGCTTTCTCAGACCGCATCTCCATGCGAGCACCGTACCGAGTACAGCGCCGAACACAGCCTGAAGAATCTGGAACTGCAGCTTGACTATCGCATATTCGGGTGTGCTGTAAATAAACGCTCTGCCGAGCGAATAGCCTACGACCATGATCACCGCGCCGACCGCAACGCCGATAATAGAGCCGAGGTGCGGCTTATTCTTCATTATCTTATGCGTGAACAGTGAGATGACGACCGCCTGCAGACCGTGTGTCACAAGCGAGACGAACATAGGCGTGGGATAAAAGAAAAAATCGCCGAGAAATGCGCCGACACCGCCGACCATAAACGCCTCGACGGGTCCGAGCAGGATAGACGCAAGGCAGATAACGACATCATTCAGGTACAGATGACCGCCCGGCACGGGCACTCCGAACGAGCTGAGCGCAACATTCATCGCCATCAGCACCGCCGTGACCGTGATGTTAAGCGTTGCTGTTTTCTTGTTTGAATATACCGACATGATATAAAACCCTTTCCCGAGGAAGCGCGACAGTGTGACGACAGATGCCGCCTACGAGCGCTGCTCCCTTATTTTTTAATGGCAATATCATACCGCGTAAGTGGTCATTTATAAATATTCAAATACAATGTTTTTTATATGACCAGATGCGTGTTTGCCCGGTAGGTAACACGTTTACCCGATGAGCTTGTACGTCGGGAACGCTCATTTGCTCCTGCCGCAATGCTCGCAATACTCCGATATCGGGCAGCGGTCGCACTCGGGCGAGCGGGCGGTGCAGCAATCGCGTCCGAGCAGGACTATGCGGTGGCAGAAGTCCGACTGCTTTTCGGGCGCGATAAGCTCGGACAGCACCTTTTCCGTTTTGCGCGGGTCCTTGCAGGTCTCGGGATAAAAGCCGAGCTTGCCCGCAATTCGGATGCAGTGCGTGTCGGCAACTATCGCGGGCAGCCCGAAAACATCACCGCGTATCAGATTTGCTATCTTTCTGCCCACTCCGGGAATCAGCAGCAGGTCGTCCATACCGCTCGGCACCTCGCCGCCGAAGCGTTCGATTATCATACGCGACGCGTCTATGAGATTCTGCGCCTTGGTGCGGAAAAGTCCGCACGGGCGAATTATCTCCTCAAGCTCGATAAGGTCGGCATCCGCCATAGCCGCAGCGTCCGGATAATGCTCGAAAAGCGGCACGGCAACGATATTCACCCGTTTGTCGGTGCACTGTGCCGACAGCCGCCCGAGCACAAGCAGCCGCCACGGATCGCCCTCGTAGTTCAGCGCACACTCGGCTGCGGGAAAGTATTCTTCAAGCGCCGCGACTATCGCCGCCGCACGCGCCCTCTCGGAGCTTTTTGTTTTTTTCATGGTATCATCTCCGTTTGGTTGGGTGGATTTGATGGGAAAAATTCAGAGATTAAAGTTACGGATTTTGAGGAAACATAAAAGTTAATTCGGTCTATAAAACATATCCGAAACGACGTGCGTGTATGCCTCCTCATTGAACCGCTGCGCGGTTTAATATGGAATTTTGCTTTGCCGCAGACGGCAGCAATCTTGCTTTGCAAGACCGCAAAATTACACTCATATAGGAGGATAGCGTTATCAACTTAAGGTTGGTCGTACTAAGGTTTATTATAGAATTAAGTTGATAATACATAACGAAAAGTCGGCGCATGTATGCCTCCCCTGTGTAAGGGGTAGGCAAGGCGAAGCCGCTGCCGAGCGAGCGGTAGTGAATGACAGCCCAGTGGGCTGTCAGAGCCGCGAGTGACCGAGCCGCAGCGAGAAGTACTGAGCGCAGCGAGGCGGAGGGGATGTTGGAAACTTAGGAATCTTTAATCAAACTTGGTTCGTGTCGTTTTTTATGCCATATCAAACATAAGAGTTATTGCATTTTTAATATAGCATAAAAAACGACACGAACTCATAATTTGGCTGCGAACTTTTCCGTCTCCAACAGCCCTTCCACCGCCTACGGCGGTCCCCCTCCCCTTACACAGTGGAGGCATACACGTCCACTGCTCCGGTAACATTATCAGCCTGATTTACAGCTGAAATTTAGTGTATCGTTATGTGTTATCACTACGAATCTAATAGAATCAAACCTTTAGCCGCTTTTCTTTGATTACGCAGTTGCGCAGCGAACAATGCAAGCATTGTTCAAAAGCTAAGGAAAAGAAACGCCGCTCTGTGGGGTCATTGAATCGCTGCGTGATTCAATATTAAGTTTCGGTCTGTGCTTCGCACTTACCGAAACATTCACACCTTGTTTCTGCAACGGTTGACGAAACTTTTAAACTGTCTGATCCTTTGTCCGTGCGCAACGAGCGAAACCCTTACTCCGCAATCGCTCCGCTGTTCTGCCCGAGAAAGACTCTCAGTTTTAAAGCTTTGCGGGGGGTGTGGGGGGCGCTTTCTCGAAAGCGTCCCCCGCGCGTTCCCCTCGTCCCCACGTCCCCCTCGTCCCCACGACCCCCTCGTCCCCGCGTCCACCGCGCGTACCCCCTCACTGTCCGAGGTAGCTGCTGATAACGGGCTCGGCGGGAGCGGCGGCGTTGTAGCCGTCGGTTCCGTTTTCGATAACGCAGACAACAGCTATCTGCGGATCGACGAAGGGCGCATAGCAAGCGAAGAGCGCATTTGAATTTCCGGAAGATATCTGTGCCGTTCCGGTCTTTGCGGCGATATCGTAGCCGCAGTCGGCAAACACGCGTCCGACGGTGCCGGACCTTGCGGCATCATACATACCGCCGCGCACCGCGTCGAGCGTTTCTGCGGACAGCGACGCGCTGACCGTCTGCTCGGGCTGCGACTCGACCTTAACGGTACCGTCCGGTGCGACTGCGCGGAGCAGCAGATGTGCGCGGTAGCCCTCTCCGCCCTCGGCTATCACCGAGATAAAAGCCGCCGTCTGCAGCGGGGAAAACAGATTATCCGACTGTCCGATAGCCGCGGCGAGCGTCTCGCCCTCGCCCCAGTATTCGCCGCGCTCGCGGCGTTCGGCTCTGCCCGCAAGCACCGGCTCGCTCTCGCGCAGCTCGATGCCCGCCTTCTGTCCGAGCCCGAGCCTGAGCGACCACTCATTGAGCTTGTCTATGCCGGTCTGCCTGCCGATCTCATAAAAGAAATAGTTACACGAATTCATAATAGCCGAGCGCACATTCTGACTGCCGTGCGTCTCGTGCCTGCGTCCCCACAGCCAGCACTCCGGCTGAAAATCATCGTAGTAGGTATAAACTCCCTCGTCCGTCACCGTCGTCTGCGGGGTGATAATCCCCTCCTCGAGCGCGGCTACGGCGGTCGAGAGCTTCATTATCGAGCCGGGGGCATATCTGCCCTCGGTCGCTCTGTTAAACAGCGGCGCGTCCTCGGTCGCAGCAAGAGTCTGCCAATCGTTTTTATACTGCTCCTGCGAATACGTAGGCATTGAAAGGCAGACAAGCACCTCACCCGATGCAGGATCAAGCGCGACAGTCGCACCGCACTGCGAACCGACCGCCTCAAGCTGAGCATTCAGAGCCTCAAGCGCCGTTTTCTGCAGTCCGATATCAAGTGTCAGATATATGTCCGCGCCGCGCGTAGGCTCGGTCAGATACTCGGTAGATGTCACGTTGCCCGCGCCGTCGTAGGTCACGCGCATACTGCCGTCTGTCCCGTGCAGGTACTCCTCAAATATCGCCTCCGCGCCCGAGGTTCCGACTATCGCATCCATCGGATAGCCGAGATCGCTGTAATACTGAAGCGACGCGTCGGATATCCTGCCGATGTGACCGAGCAGCTGCGCCGCCGCTCCGTCGTCGTAATACACCCGCTCGCTGCGCTTCTCGATCGACAGTCCCGCCGGGCGGTCGGAGATAACATATGCTATCATGCTCATAGGCGCGTTCTCTGACAGCACGAGCCTGCCGCCCGCATTTCGCTTAGGCGTATCGCCGTCCGTGCCGCCTGAATCGCCGCTCTCCGCAGCAGAGCCGTCCGACTCAGCCGCGCCGGCATCTCCGTTCGCCGGCTCCGACGTACTGTCCGCCCCCTCCGTCGTCTCATCAACTACAGTAACGGAAGAATCGGCACCCGCCGCCTCGTTTATCGCCGCTTCAAGCGCCGCCGCATCGGCATAATCGCCCGCGATACCGCACTCGACGAGCTTATCAAACAGTGCTGCGACGGCATCGGTCTTTCCGGCAAACTGCCGCGCGTCGCAGTCAAGCTCGTATGTATAGTTATTGCCGACAAGCAGCGTTCCGTTCCGATCGAATATCTGTCCGCGCTGCGCGGGCACGGTAACGGTCACCGTCCTCTCGCCTGCGGCTATCTCACCCGGCAGCAGCGGCTCCCACCTGCCTATCTGCGCTATACGCAGCAGCATAAGCAAAAGCAGAACGGCAAAAACACACCCGGGGGCGATATATCTCATCCTCCCCACGGCTGTGCCGCGTCCGTTCCGCTCCTCTGTTTCTCTGCGTTTCATTCGCTCTGTCCCCCACGCCGCAGGGCGGCTCTCTCCTTGATAGATCCGATATCCGCATGGACATGCAAAGCCGCCTTATACGCATCGGCAGCGGTTCGGCACCGCCGTCAATGCACACTGCCGTCAATGCGGATCAATCACCGAGAATATCATAACCGAAATCACGTCTGAGCACCTCGGCGAGCCGACATACCGGCAGTCCGACGATATTGAAATAATCACCCTCAATACCGCTGACAAATATGCTCCCGCGCTCCTGAATGCCGTATGCGCCCGCCTTATCGAGCGGCTCTCCGGTCGCGACATAGCGCCCTATATCATCCTCCGACAGCTCGCGGAAGCACACCCGCGAGCCCTCGCATTCGACCGTCATACGCTCTCCGCGCGCGACGGCTATTCCGGTATAGACGGTATGGTGCGTACCGGACAGCCTGCGCAGCATCTGCGCGGCGCGCTCCGGCGTATGCGGCTTGCCGAATATCTCGCCCTCATAGGCGACGACAGTATCTGCGGCGACGACGATGCGTCCCTCCGATCCGGGCGGCAGCAGCGCAAGTGCCGCACGGCATTTGCGCTCTGCGAGCGTCATGACCGTCTGCTCCGGCGAGAGCGGCGGGACGTTCTCGTCGACGTCGGGCAGCAGGAGCTCAAACTCCGCTCCGACCGACTCGAGTATTTCACGGCGGCGGGGACTGCCCGACGCAAGTATCAGCTTCTCCACGGCTTAATAAACCTACCTATCAGTAAAAATATCGCAAGAAAAATAACAACCGACACCGACAGATTAAAGGTCAGTGCAAAGGTAAGCGAAATGACCCCGAGATTCAGCACGAGCGGCTCGGTAATACCGAGGCTGAGCCCGTATCCGAGCCACGACAGCCCGGGCACGGAGGCGGTAGCGTTTGCCACGCACGAGCCGACTACAACACCCGCACAGATAAGAAAAACCGTATAAAGAACATTTCTCATGCTCATATGCGTCACCTGCCCGTCGAGCCGAAGCCGCCCGCGCCGCGTTCGGTATCGTCAAGCTCCTCCGTCGGAATAAAAGCCGCTGTATATATCGGCACGAACATCATCTGCGCTATGCGGTCGCACGGCTGAACGGTATACGCCTCGCTGCCGTGATTTACGACCGAGACGATTATCTCGCCGCGATAATCCGCATCAATAACGCCTACACTGTTCGACAGCGTAATGCCGTGCTTCACGCCCATGCCGCTGCGGCTGAAAACGAGCGCGACAAGATCGCTGCGCTCTGGCGCTATCGCAATTCCGGTCGGCAGCTTTGCGCGCTCACCGGGCATGAGCGTCACAGGCTCCGCGATGCAGGCGCAGAGGTCGCAGGCGGCGGAGGCATCTGTCGCATATGCGGGCATGACCGCCTCCGGGCGGAGCTTCTTTATCTTTACCTTGAGTTCCATTTATGTAACCGTTGCCCCCGATTCGCGGAGGCACCCTTTCCTGATTATAAAGCCTGGTTATAAAAAGTGAGAAAGCACGCCGTAGGAATACTGTACATCGCAAGCGGTATTGTACAAACCGCTTCTTCGCGCCGCCGTGTACAAGACAGCCGCCCGACATGAACACCTGAAAGCAAGCGGGCACAGTCTGTCATTTTATGCGCCGAACGGCATCCGAGCGCGGCGGAAGCCCGTCCTCATATGCGGCTATGACCGCGTCGACCTCTCGCGCCGACTCGACCGAGAAGATATAGTGCTGCGAGACGATATCCGCGCGTACAAGCTGCTGTGCTCTGTCCGCCATATAGACGGGAACGCTATTGTAGATGAGCTCGCGCTCGCGGCAGCCGTCAAGCCGCTGCTCCGGTCGAACCGGGAAGCTCACTCCGCGCCGGTCGGTCAGACTGCGTACGCCGGTACGATGCTCGAGCAGCATCAGCGGCACCCTGCCGTAGACTATGACCGCGTGCGGCGCACGGATATCGCGGATGCGCGGCAGCGTCAGCTCGGGCGAGAGCAATATCTCGTCAAGGGCAAGGAGACGGACAGCCGAAGCACCGTCAGCGTAGCTTTCCGTATGCTCACGCTCTTCCGCAGTGCCGTCTCCGACATTACGAGCCGCTGTCCTTTCCGTATGCGCCGTATCGCCGTTTTCGATATCGCCGTCGGCAGGCGCACAGCGCTCGGCAAGCGCCGAAATATCCGATATAAACAGCGGAGTGAGCGAATTCGTCACCCCGAAGCGAAAATCTCCGACAAGTCGGAAGCCGATTCCGGAAACGAGCGGCAGCTGTCCGATACCCTGAACAAAGCACTCGGTGCAGCCGAGGTCGCGGGCACGTGAAAGCGCCGCGCGGACGGCATCGCGCTCGCTGTCATGCACCGCCGCAGGCAGTATGACGGAGGTCACGCCTCGGCGCTCCGCCTCATCTGCCGACAGATAGCTGTCGAGCGGAAGCGCAATACCGTCAAAATACCTGCGTGCCCGCTCGGTTATCTGCTCCGGCGAGGAAAATCGGGCAGTGCGGCGGATATCTGCGGCAGCTCCGTCACACGTGTGCTCCGCGTTTGCTCCGATATCCGCGGTGCGCTCCGCCGCCTCGCTCATCTGCCGCGCAAGTATATCATGCAGGGAGAGTATGCGCCGCTCGGCGGGAATTATTATGCTGCGGGCGATGCCTGCGCCGTCGGTTACGGCAGCACCGCCGTGTTTATCATCACCGACAGATCCGGCATTCTTTCCTCCGATACCGCCTCGAAGCCGAGCGGTCGCAGTCTTATCGCTCTCGCTGCGAATGCCGAGCATGCCGTCGTCTATCCCGTCGACATAGTAGCCGTCGGTAAAGCCGCTGCGTGAAAAAGCGTCGCGCAGCTCACACAGCTCGTCCTCTGTCGCGTTTCTGCGCTCGTCGAGCAGGCGGCGGTATATCGAGGTAACCGTGCGGATATAGGTCGGGGACTTCATCCGTCCCTCTATCTTGAGTGAGGCAATTCCCGCGCGTATCAGCTCGGTCATATGTCCGCCGAGGCAGAGATCGCGCAGGCTGAGCGGGTACCCGCCGTTATACGGCAGACGGCAGGGCTGTGCACATTCGCCTCTGTTTCCGCTTCTGCCGCCGACAAGCGAGCTGAACAGGCACTGTCCCGAGCGGCAGACACAGAGCGCACCGTGGACAAATACCTCTATCTCAACGCCCGAGCGCTCGCACATGGTGCGGATATCACCGAGCGACAGCTCGCGGGCGGGAACTACGCGCGAAAAACCAAACTCTCCGAGCAGCCGTGCAGCGCCGGTCTCGTGTATCGCCAGCTGTGTGCTCGCGTGCAGCTCCATATCCGGCAGAGCCTCGTGCAGCAGTCGGCAGAGCCCGGGATCGGCAACTATCAGCGCATCAACGCCGCACTCCTGAAGAAATGCAGCATAGCGCGCCGTCTCCTCGAGCTCGCGGTCGTAGAGCAGCGTGTTGAGCGTAACGTACACACGAACGCCGCGTTCATGACAATATTCCACCGTACGGCGCATCGCCTCGTCGTCGAAATTGTGCGCGTTCATACGCGCGTTATGCATGCGTCCGCCAAGGTATACTGCGTCCGCGCCGCTCTGCACCGCGACACACATTATCTCCTCCGAGCCGCACGGAACAAGCAGCTCCGGCTGCGGAAGCGCTTCCGTCAACGGCGGGAGCGACGCAAGCGCGGCGCAGTATGCCTCGGACGGGTGCGACGGCGCCATCGGGGCGGCGCGACGCTCTGCCCCACCGACATTATCTCGAATGCGTGCGTGCCCTGCATCGGACAAACGACCCGTGCGAGCTTGCTTATCACTCGGGCGGCTGTTCGGGCGGCTGTTCGGTCTGCTTCTGTTGCCCGAACGGCTGTCCGCGCGAACGCTTCTGCCGTCATTGCGTGTATCTCGGCGTGCATCCCCGCTATCGCGGCGTCCGACCGTGCGTATGCTTTTCTGCTTGCCGCCGCGCAGCTCTGCGCGGGCGGTGCTCATGTACACGTCATGCTTGTTTTTCCTGTCACCTCTGTGCGGGTAGCCTGCGCTGCCGTTCGGATCCTTTCGGGTCGGCTTGCGAGCCATCAGAGCGCGGCTTTTCCGTCGGAGCCTTCAGCCGACGCAGCGGCGGACTTTGCAGCGGATTTTGCCGCAGCCCCCGTCGCAGACTTCTCTGCGGGCTTTTCCGCAGACTTTTCTGCGGTTGCGCCGACAGCCGCCTCGTCAAGCGCAGCGGTCTCCTCTGCGAGAGTGGGGGTGTCTTCCGCAGTCTGCTCATGTGCAGGCATACCGAGCATTGCGCGCAGCGAAGCATTCTCCGCCTCGAGCTTCTCTATCGTCTCCTGCATGTGCTGAAAACGCAGCGAATTCTTTATCTTGTCGTCGAAATAGTCGATAGCGCAGAAAAGTATCGCCTCGGTCTTGCTGCAGCGCTTGTTGCCCGAGACCATCTCCTCGATGCGCTGATCGAGCAGACGGACAAGTCCGTTTACATACTCCTCCTGCTCGTCGGATATGATGTTGACGGTCATTCCCGCGACCGTGACAGTATATTTCTGCTTCATATTCTCCCTTTCCGCATTGCGTGCGATTTATGCTTGCAATCGGCGCACGAATGCTGTATAATATCATTTGTTCATTTCCAAGCGGATCTGTTCTCTTTATTATATTATATTTTACGACGAATTAAAATACCTTTTTGTAAAAAAGTCGCCGTGCGGCGCCCATTTTGTAAAAAAAGATAGGATATGCAGATGAAAAGCAATATTAAAAGAATAGTAGTCAAGATCGGCTCCTCCTCCCTCTCGCATGAGAACGGACATCTCAACCTGCGCAGCATAGACCGCGTGGCACGCGTGCTCTCCGATCTCTCCGGTGCGGGAATGGATGTTATTCTCGTGTCGTCCGGTGCGGTCTCCGCAGGACGCGCAAAGCTCGGCTTTACCCACAAGCCCGATACCATCGAGGAAAAGCAGGCGCTCGCAGCCGTCGGTCAGGCGGAGCTTATGCAGATATACGAGCGCTTTTTCTCCGATTACGGCAGAAGCGTTGCGCAGATACTCATCACCCGCAGCACCGTCGACAATGAAACGAGCAAGCGCAATGTTCAGAACACCGTAAGCAAGCTGCTCTCGCTCGGCTGCGTGCCCATCGTTAACGAAAACGATACAGTGTCGTTTGAGGAGATAGAGTTCGGCGATAACGATACTCTCGCCGCATATGTCGCCGTGCTCGCCGATGCCGATATGCTCATCAACCTCAGCGATATCGACGGTCTCTATGACTCCGATCCGCACTGCAATCCCGATGCCGGACTCATCTCGCATGTGCCCGAGATTACCGATGATATCCGCAGCTGTGCGGGCGGCTCCGGTTCGGATTTCGGCACCGGAGGTGTCGTAACAAAGCTGCACGCAGCGGAAATAGCGCTCAAACACGGCATTCCCATGGTGCTCACCGGAGGTACTCACCCCGAATATATCTACGACATCATCAAGGGCAAGCCCGTCGGCACCCTCTTCGGAACGCTGGAATAAGCACGAGACGCGGGGAGGAACGGGAGACGAGCGGGAGACGAGCGGGAGGGAAACTTTTGAAAAAGTTTCCCCCCGTACCCCCTTTCAAAACTTTTTAAATAGGGGGAAAGGCATACCGGTGATCGGAAATAAGATCGCAATGCATTATTCGGAGCAGGGTGCGAATGCCCCCTTCAAAGCTTTTATACCGATGAGCATTTTCAAGGAGCAAGGACGATGGCTCGGAGCTGATCAAGAGTTTCGCAAATCACTGCAAAACAAGGCGTGAATTTTTGTGCTCCTGCACCGCTCGGCATCCATCCGAATTCGTCGCACAAAGCATCAAAACGCGCAGCGTCCCATCGGGCGCTGCGCGTCGTTTTTTATATCATTACTTTTCACCGCGTTGTCTCAGATGGTAGGTAAAATACGCTATTATTCTTCGATTGACCCCGCCGTGCTCGAGATCCTCACCCTCGAGTATAACGCCGTCGCCGGACATCAGCTCGCCCATATCGGTCAGCTCGACCTTAGAGCGAAAGACCGTCTCGGTGCTCGAATACACGACTATCTCGCCGCCTATGACCGCGATGGAGCCGCCCCTGCCGATTACATAATCGTCGGTATAGCTGCCGTCGGCATTAACGCCGTCGCCCGTCCGCTCCGTTATATAGCGCACCGACATTCCGTGCAGCCGTGCCGCCATATTTCGACGAAAGATCGGCGATTTTTCATTATTCTTTCTGAACATTCCGAAAAGGCTGAACTTACCCATATGACCCTCCAATATCCACGGTCATTATATCACATCGTTCAGCGTAATGCAAGCGGCAGTTTTTTTCTGAAAAAAGCCGACAAATCTGAAAAATAAACGGACGCACGAGCCTCTGAGGTCATACGTCCGTTTTTCACTTGATTTTTTTCCGGCCTGCGCAGGTCGAGCGCAGGAATAACATATCTCGATATCCCATACTCATTGAATGGGCAGAGCATATCATCGCGTCTGCCGCGGCGTGACATACCCTGCGGTCTGGTCCGCCGGGCAGATCGGTCACACTCTGTGGCGGTAGAGCGTTCTCGTTTTGACCTCTGTATCGGCACCTTCGGAGACGGGAGTATCGCTCCAGCTGCTCCAGTCCGACCACGTATAGCAGGTATATGTAACGTCTCTGCCGCGCGAGCGGTACTGTGTATTGGTCATAACGTCGAGCGAATCGCCCGCGCTTGCCGCGTCGGTGCTCCACTCGCTCCACTCCGCGCCTGCGGGAACGTAGTTATACTGCGTCGCCTCGGTAGTGAGATAATTCTTGCCGTCGGACGGAACGTCGGTCACCGGTCCGAGCCACTCACCGGGTCTGCCGTCGGGCGATTTTTCACAGTACCAGTAGACGGTGCGTGTGCGAATATCGGATGCGCCTGCAGGCGCGCTGTCCGTCCAGCCGCTGCGTGCACGGGTACTGTAAACCGTTCTGTTCTCAACGCCGAGGACATCACTGCTCGATATCGGCATATCGCTCCAGTCACTCCATTTGCCCCATTCTCCGAATGCGGTACGCGAGCTGTCGATCTCCCATCCGGATATCGGCGAGCCGCTCTGCGTGCGGGTCGTCTTGGTGCGGCTCGAATACTGAGTTTTCGACTGGCTGCCCGCCGTCTCGGTCTCGCTCCAATCGCTCCAGCGGACCGCCGTAGTCTCGGCTGTCGTTTCGCGTGCGGGAGCATCTACTCGCGAGGTCTCCGCAGTCTTGACAGCCGCCTTTATGACCACCGTGCGCTTTGCGCTGTGAACGCCGTCCGCGCTCATTGCGGTAATAACTGTCCTGCCGCTCTCGGCGACAGCCTTAATCTTACCGCTCTGGTCAACCTCGACCTTTGACGGGTCGTCGCTGTGCCACCATATCCCGTGCTCGGTCGCGTTATCGGGGGTGAATGTAACGGTGAGGGTGGCGGTGCTGCCCGACTCAACGGTGAGGTTGCCCGCGCCGAGCGACATTCCCGTTATTTCGACAAAGTCGGTCGGCTTCGGCCCGAGGCTCGTCACAATAAACATATCCGTGCCGGATTCGATCTTCGTTCCGGGCGCTACACTCTGCATATCGACCGTTCCTTCGGCTGCAACATCCGAATACGCGCTGAGTACGGTGACGTTGTAGCCGAGCGATGAAAGACGCTTGAACGCGTCCTTTTCGGTCAGCGTTGTGATATCGGGCATGGTATCGGGTGCTCTGCCGAGACTGACCGTCAGCTCGACGGCATCCTCCGCATTAAAGATGATATTCTTTGCGGGAAACTGCTCGAGCACCGTATTCTCGTCTGCTGTATAGCTGTAGCTGCCGAAGTATATCGGCTCACCCTTGTAGCCTGCGCGCGCAAGCTCTGCCTCCGCATCATCGCGGGTCTTACCGGTAAGGTCGGGCATACGGACGCTTCCTGCGGGCAGCTCGGTAGTATCTGGTACGGTCGCGATAGTTGCTGCGGTCGTATCGGCGACATCGGCATTCCCGGATTCGAAAAGGTCAAAGCGCTGCATGCAGTAGATAACAACGACAAGCACGGCAATAACACCGAGAGTTATAAATGTTACCGGAAGCAGCGGAAATGGGCGGCGCTTTCCGTTCTTACCGCCTCTGCCGTTCTCTCCGTCCGCATCGCTCGGGTCATCTTTCTCGCCGTCGGAATACTCTCCGTGCCCGTCGGAATATCCGTCGGCATTGCCGATGTGCTCCTTGTTCGCGCCGTCGGTAAAAGCGGCATCGCCGGAGCTTTCGGGAACGCCGGATCCCATATGCGCAGACTCACCGTCCGCCGCAGCGGCAAACGCCGCTATATCAATATCGGAGTCGGACTCCGAAGCATCTCTCACAGCCGCGGGCTCGGCAGCATCGTCGTGCTGCGTCTCCGTGCCGTCCTCGGAGGCATTATCTCTTTCGTCATTTTCGCCGCGCTTATTATTCTTTTCGTGCGGATGCACGCCGTCATTTTCTCCGCTCATTCCGGAGGGACTCGCATCTCCGTCCGAAGCGGCAGCTGTCAGCACGAAGTTTCCGTGCTCATCGAAATATCCGCCCGCCATGCTCGCACCGTTTGAGCTGTCGGCATCCGAGCCGTTCTCTCCGGATGCACCGGACAATGCCTCTGCGCTGTCCCCCGCGGTCGTAAGCCCCATAACGGCGGCAAACGAAAGCTCTCCGTCCTCATCCGCACCGCTTGCAGCCGTGCCCTCCGTACCGTCCGTCTGCTCTGCGGGCGCTATCGCGCTGCGCAGCTCGGGCGAAACTCTGCCGCAGGTCAGCTCTATTCCCGCCTGCTCGGCATATGCGGCTATCGCCTCTCTCAGCTCCGCCGGAGTGGCATAACGATCGTCCTTATCGGGTGCGCAGGCGCGAAGGATTATCTCCGAGAGTGCAGCATCCGCACGTACGGGCGGCGGAAGCGGCTCGCCGTCGAGGCGGCGGACTATGGCGGAGTCGACCTCCTCGCGCGTCACCTTGTCCCTGCCGGATTCGACGAACGGCAGACGGTTTCCGTTGAACTTGAAATACATCGTAAGTCCGAGCGAGCAGATATCGCTGCGGGTATCGTAGTCCTCGCCGCGCGCTATCTCGGGGGCAATGAAGCGTAGCAGACGTGTGTCGTCGGGGTCGAGGATTCTGCTGTACAGTGTGGGCTTGAACAGCGGGTTGCCGAGCAGGCAGCTGCCGACACGGTCAACGTAAACATTTTCGAGCTGGACTGCGCCGTGCACCATTCCGACCGACGCATAGTCGCCGACCGCGTCGCACAGATCGCAGAAGAGCGAGAGCAGCGTTCCGCGCGAGATGCGCTTGCCCTCATAGTATTTCGTAAAGGTCGGGTAGTATGTACTGAGTATCCACAGGCGGTAATCCCCGTCCCCGCTTCGGCGCAGCTTTACCGCCTTTATCTCCGGCATGCGTCGGGAGCCGGATGCCATCAAGGCCTCACCGTCGCGGAGACAGCGCTCCGCACAGTCGGCGATATGCTTCTTTATCCTCTCCTCGGAAAAGCCGCCGTCGCGCAGTGCCTCCGCCTCTCCCGCGTATGCGGGTATGGTGACAACGCGGAGCATGCCCGTCACCTCGGTCGAGCCGACCTTACGGGCGCTCCATATCTGCTGCCAGCTGCTGCGGGAAAGCGGCTCCGCAGCCTCCCAACCGTCTATCGGGCAATGCATGGTATCCGCTCCACGAGAAAAATCGTCCATCTCACTTATCCCCTTCCGTGTATTTGCTGCTTTTATGTATAACAAAAATGCATATATAACAGGATCCGCAGACCGTCTCTACCGTATGCCGGTACGGCGACGAGGCGTTTTTCGACGTTTTTGCATCCTTACAGTTAACCACTGTACATGTTAAAAGATAGTATACCAAATTAACATCAAGAATTCAAGTATAATTTGTCATATTTTATGCATATTTTTCGTTTTTTGGCTCCGAGGGATAATTGTTTACCTCAGCCGTCTTGTATTACAGGCAAAAATGCGCTATAATACGAGAAAATACTGAAAATCGGAGGGCATACATGCAGATAATCGGCATAACCGGAGGCAGCGGCGCGGGAAAAAGCGAGGTCTGCCGCATACTCGGCGAGCGCGGCATCCCGATATTCGACGCAGATAAGGAATATGCCCGCATTGCCGCTCCGAATTCTCCCTGCGTTCGCGAGATAGCGCAGGCTTTCGGCGACGGAGTTATAGACCCGGACGGCTCGCTGCGCCGCCGCGAGCTCGGTGCGATAGTTTTCGCACCCGGTGCGGAGGATAAGCGTCGCCTGCTGAACAGAATAACCCATCGCTATGTCTGCTCGGCAGCCGAGGCATGGCTCCGCGAATGCAGCGCGCGCGGCGAGAGGTTCGCGGTCATAGACGCGCCTATGCTCTTTGAGAGCGGACTGAACGAACGCTGCGACACCGTTGTTTTCGTCACGGCGGACAGACAGACCCGCACAGACCGCATCATGCGCCGCGACAGGATAGACGAGGCTCGCGCCCGGGCGCGTATCGACGCGCAGCATGATGATGATTTCTTCCGCTCGCGCTGCGACACCGTAATAGAGAACGGAAGAGGTGCGGAGCTTGCTCCCGCCGTCGATGCACTCCTGCTCTCGCTCGACCGCCGCGCCGTTACATCGCAGTCCGCCGAGAAATCGGGCAGAGTCGGTTCGTCCCTCAATGTCTCCGCATCCGATGCAAATAGCAATGCTGCGGGCAGCGCGGCAAGATTCGACACAAAATCGGGCAATGCCGCCGGCGCGGTCGGCAACACAAAGTACGACGTGCCCGGAAATAATATCGATGACGGTAATTTCGGTGACGGTACGGCAAGCGCGGCAGGCTCGGCGGCAAGCGACAAGTCCGACATGCAGCCTGCTCCCGAGCGCAGAGGCGTACTCGCGCGCTACCCTCTGCCGCGCCGCACACCCGTAAGGATCACCATCGCCGCAGTGCTGATCTTTCTCGCGCTGATAGCGATAATAAACCTCGCCGTCCGCTCGCCCGAGCTTATCGACAACGTGACCCATCCGATACTCTACGCAGAGCTGATAGACAAATACTCCGGTGAATACGGCGTTCCGCCCGAGATAATCTGCGCGGTCATAGAGACAGAAAGCTCGTTTCGCGCCGACGCGGTGTCCGGCGCAGGCGCAATGGGGCTGATGCAGATAACCCGCGAGACCTTCTGGTGGCTGCTGACAAAGGCGGGCGAGGATATGGAGGTCGAACGGCTGTTTGAGCCCGAGATAAACATAAAATACGGCACATATTTTCTCTCGCTGCTCTATGAGGAATTCGGCGAGTGGGACACCGTCTACGCCGCATATAATGCCGGACGTTCGCGCGTTCACGGCTGGCTCGAAAATGATGAGATAACGAAGGACGGCAGGCTCGTCAACATTCCGATAGCCGAGACTGCGGACTACGTGAAAAAGGTCAGCCGGAGCGTTGAGAAGTACCGCACGGCGTGGGCGCATCAGGCGGAGCAGCTGCGCGAGCAGAGCACACAGTGACCGCATTCCGATCGGCAGTGCGCCATCGCGGTATGCGCCGCATCCGCAAAGCGCACGACAATGCATAGCACAGCAGCATGACAAAGACAACAAAGCAATGATAGATAAATGATAGATATAGGATAGATATACATGATAGCAATAGGATGTGAAAACATATCGCTCTCCTTCGGCGGAGAGACGGTGCTCGACGGAGTGGGCTTTTCGCTCGGTGAGGGGGGTAGGCTCGGCATCGTCGGAGTCAACGGCGCGGGAAAGACAAGTCTGCTGCGCGTCATAACAGGCGAGTACACTCCGGACAGCGGCAGCGTCTACATCGCCCGCGACCATACGCTCGGCGTGCTCTCACAGCACCCGACGCTCGACCCGAAGCGCACCGTGTACGAGGAGGTGCTCTCGGTTTTTTCCGGGCTTATCGCAGACGAGGAGCGGCTCGAGGAGCTTCGCATTCAGACCGAGGCGGGAGACACCGAGGCGGCGGACAGATATGCTGCCGCGCTGCGGCGGTTCGACGACGGCGGAGGACGGACATACCGCAGCCGCTGCCGCTCGATGCTGCTGCGCTTCGGCTTTGACGACGGCATGATGCAGGTGCGCTGCTCAGCGCTCAGCGGAGGACAAAAGACCAGACTCGCACTCGTCCGGCTGCTGCTCGAGGAACCGGATATCATGCTGCTCGACGAACCTACCAACCACCTCGACACCGCCACGATGTTCTGGCTCGAGGAATATCTGACCTCTCGGAAAAAGACGGTCGTCACCGTCTCGCACGACCGATATTTTCTCGACCGTGTATGCACGGGAATATTCGAGATAGAGTACGGCAAGGGACACTATTACTCGGGCGGCTACACCGCATACACCGAGAAAAAAAGCACCGACCGCGAGATACAGCGCCGTCATTACGAAAATCAGCAGAAGGAGATAGCGCGCATAGAGGCGTACATCGCGCAGCAGCGTCGGTGGAACCGAGAGCGCAACATCATCGCCGCAGAGAGCCGCGAAAAGCAGCTCGCAAAGCTCGAGCGAATAGAGCGTCCGAGCGACCTGCCCGCCGCCTCGCGCATGAGCTTTCACGAGAGCGGGGAGAGCGGAAACGAGGTCGTGCTCGCTCGCGATCTGTGCAAGCGCTACGGGGACAAGACGCTCTTTGAGCACCTCTCGTTTCTTATCGAAAAACGCGAGCACGTGTTCATCTACGGTCACAACGGCTGCGGAAAATCCACCCTCCTGCGCATGATAGCCGAGCGGCTGCGTCCCGACAGCGGACGGGTCGAGCTCGGATACAACGTCACCGTCGGCTACTACGATCAGGAAAATCAACACCTGTCCGACGACAAGACCGTACTCGACGAGATATGGGATGCCTACCCCTCGCTGACACAGAACGAGGTCCGCGGCGCGCTCGCACGCTTCCTCTTCACCGGGGACGATGTCGGCAAGCGGGTCGGGGTGCTCAGCGGCGGCGAGCGCGCCCGATTGACCCTTACTAAGCTGATGCTCTCCGAGATGAATCTGCTCATCCTCGACGAGCCGACAAACCACCTTGATATCATCTCGCGCGAGGCGCTCGAGGACGCGCTCGCCGACTTCGACGGTACGGTAATCGCCGTCTCGCACGACCGTTATTTCATATCGAGGCTCGCCACCCGCGTGCTCTCGTTTGATATGCCGCCCGCACCGCCGCTGCGCGGCGCAGCCTCCGACAGCAGCATACGCACAAGCGGTATTTACGACCATCGCGGCAGCTATGACGAATATGTAGCGGCAGCCGCAGCCGAACAGCGCACCGAAGCCGAATCGGCTCAGCCTGCGCAGCCGAGCGAGGCAAAGCAGCAATACCTCGAGGCAAAACGCGCCTCTCAGGAGCAGCGCCGAGCCGAAAACCGCATTCGCCGCGCAAAAGAGGACTGCGCGCGTGTCGAGCAGCGCCTCGTCGAGCTCGAAGCCCTCGAATCACAGCTCGACCCCGCCGACTATACCGCACTCGGCGAGCTGTACGCGGAACGCGAATCGCTCGAGACCCGCCTGCTCGAGCTGTACGAGATAACCATGGACGCATGATACGCACGAGAGTACGATGGGGGAGACTTTCGAGAAAGTCTCCCCCAAGCCCCCTCCAAAGCTTTAAAACTGAGGGCAGCCTCGGAACAAACCACTGCTCGGATATCACCATCATCGAGGCATAAGCTAATCTAAGCAGCATCCCGGTCAAAACAAACGGTCAAGAAAAATCAATGACGGTCTGATATAGCAGCTCAGACATCACAATGTAAAAGCAAAATACAAAATCGGTTACATTAAACACTTATAGCATCCCCGCCTAATAAACGGAGACGCCTTTTTCTTATATAGCTGTTTGTTGCTTATCTGCAATGCTCATCATATATGCACCGCAGGAAAAAATCATAGATACTGCAATCTCCGCTGCCCGGTCGATAACACAGCTACACATACCCGGCCGCGAAAAATCATATTGTATAAACGAACTCAGGCAGCACATGTACGAATGACCGCCGCGGGAAAGCAATGACGTTATGTAATTACCTCAGCATAGGGTGTACGAACTCTGCGAGCATGAAAAACTAAGGCGGCAGGCGTGATACTTTTCTCTTAGAAACGGGAGTCGTCGTACCAGACGACCGTTTCGGGTACAAACTAATACTCTCGCTATCGGCTGAGCAGTCCAAAGGGGGATACATAAGGGGGAAACTGCGCCGAATAGGAGCGAAGCGTATCGCGGCGCAATCCCCCTTATGCCTGCTTTTCTTTCCTACGCTTTCTTTTTCAGGCAAAAAGAAAGCGTAAAAAGGCGAACAACTAAAACATCTCTCCATATACCTCGACCGCAGCAGCGATTAATAAACCAATTTGTCTATCAACTTACTTTACCCATTTATACTTTGCTGTTAAGCCCTAATTTCGTGACAATTTTTCTGTCACATCAATTTTGATAGTTATTGCAAATTCAAGTGTGACCGAAAACCCGTCACGAGCAAAGTTTGATAACGGATTTTTTAGTTCCCAACAGCCCCTCCACCGCCTCTCGGCGGTCCCCCTCCCCCTACACGGGGCAGGCAAACGCGCCTACCGTTTTTATATGCATTATCAACTTAATTCAATAATATTTTGTTTGTTCGGCTGCGGCTTCGCCTTGCCTACCCCCTACACGGAGGAGGCTTTCACATCAGCAAATTTCACATGTATTATCAACCGAATTTTAAACAAATTTAAAGTAAAACCGAGTCTTAGTTTGCCCTATTCTTGCCGTGTGCGTCGTCAGCGTGCATTATCAACATTTATCCGCACACACTCCTCCGCATCAGCGCGGCGCACATTAAAGCCCCGCAGCATACCAAAATAGCTTTTCAATGGTTTTTCACGAAAAATCCCCCCACGTTTGCTATTGACTTATCCTCAGATATATATTATAATAAGTATTATATTTCACAGAAAAGGAATGATCACTGCTATGAACAGAGTCTACAATTTTTCCGCAGGACCGTCTATGCTTCCGCTTTCGGTTCTCGAGCGTGCCGCATCCGAGCTTATTTGCTACGGCGACTCCGGTATGTCCGTAATGGAGATGAGTCATCGATCTCCGGACTACGAGGAAATAATTAAGACCGCTGAGGCTGATCTCCGCGAGATCATGAGCATTCCCGATAACTATAAGGTCCTCTTCCTCCAGGGCGGAGCCTCCACACAGTTTGCCTCGGTAGCATATAACCTGCTCACCGGTTCCGGCAAGGCTGACTACGTTGTTACCGGTCAGTTCTCCAAGAAGGCAGCCAAGGAGGCTGCAAAGTACGGCGACATCAAGATCGTCGCCTCCTCCGAGGATAAGAACAACACCTATATCCCGCGCCTGACGAGAAACGACTTCCGTCCCGACGCGGACTATGTCCACATCTGCTTCAACAACACCATCTACGGAACAAAGTGGAATTACATCCCCGATACCGGTGATATCCCGCTCGTTGCCGATATGTCATCCTGCATCCTCTCCGAGCCGGTCGACGTTACCCGCTTCGGCGTTATCTATGCGGGCGCGCAGAAGAACATGGCACCCGCAGGTCTTACCGTCGTTATCGTCCGCGAGGATCTGCTCGGGCATTGCCGTCCCGACACCCCCGCAATGTTCGACTGGAAGCTGATGGCTGACAACGGCTCTATGTATAATACTCCCCCCTGCTATCCTATCTATGTTGCGGGACTTGTGTATAAGTGGATAAAGAACGACATCGGCGGTCTCGAGGAGATGAAGCGCATCAACGAGGGCAAGGCTAACCTGCTCTACGATTACCTTGATACGCAGTCCTACTATATCGCTCCCGTTGAGCCCGAAGCTCGCTCAATGATGAACGTCACCTTCATAACGGGCGATCCCGAGCTCGATAAGAAGTTTGCCGCCGAGGCGGGCAAGGCGGGCTTTAAGAACATCAAGGGTCACCGCAGCGTCGGCGGTATGCGCGCTTCTATCTATAACGCGATGCCTACCGAGGGCGTGGCAAAGCTCGTACAGTTTATGAAAAATTTTGCCGCAGAGAACCCCAAGGCATAAGCTCAAAAAAAGAAAGAGAATTATCATGAAAAATATAAAGCTGATGAATAAGATCGCCCCTGTCGGCATCGAGGTGTTCGATAAGAACGAATACAATGTCGGCGAGGATGTCGAATCGCCCATAGGTATCATGGTCCGCTCCGCAGACCTTCAGAATGCGGAATTCGGGCACGAGCTTCGCGCTATCGCAAGAGCCGGTGCAGGTGTTAATAACATCCCGGTTGCGCGCTGCGCGGAAAACGGCATTGTTGTTTTCAATACTCCCGGAGCTAATGCAAACGGCGTTAAGGAGTTGACCGTCTGCGCGCTGCTGCTCGCTTCGCGCGGCATCGTCGAGGGTGTAAAGTGGGCACAGTCGCTCGCAGGCACCGAGGGCATTGCAAAGGCTGTCGAGAAGGGTAAGAGCGCATTCGCAGGCTGCGAGATCACCGGCAAAAAGCTCGGTGTAATCGGTCTCGGCGCTATCGGCGGCATGGTCGCAAACACCATGCGTCACCTCGGCATGAATGTTATCGGTCATGACCCCTATCTCTCGGTCGACGCTGCATGGAACATCTCCCGCGACGTTGAGAAGGCTGCAAGCTACGACGATATATACAAGGTAGCCGACTATATCACCCTGCATGTTCCCTCCACCCCCGACACAAAGGGTATGATAAATGCGGAGACTATCGCCAAAATGAAGGACGGCGTTCGCATCGTCAACCTCGCGCGCGGCGACCTCGTCAATATGGCTGATATGAAGGCGGCTCTCGAGTCCGGTAAGGTTGCGGCATATGTGACCGACTTCCCGACCGAGGAAAGCGTCGGAGTTCCCGGTGTAATAACTATCCCCCACCTCGGAGCGTCCACCGCAGAGGCTGAGGAAAACTGTGCTGTTATGGCTGCAAAGGAGCTGACCGAGTTCCTCGAAAACGGCAATATCAAGAACAGCGTCAACTTCCCGAATGCGTCTATGCCGCACATCGGTGATGCGCGTATCTGCATCATGCACACAAATACGCCTAACATGCTCGCGTCCATCTCGGCAGTCGTCGCTTCCGAGAATCTCAACATCGAGAACCTGCTCAACCGCTCCAAGGGTGAGTACGCATACACGATGATCGAGCTGAACGGCAATATCCCCGCAAGCGTCGAGGCAGAGCTTAATAAGGTTCCCGGCGTTATCCGCGTAAATCTCTATACAAAGTGATCACTTCCCGCCGATGTGACGGATAGCGACACATAAATATTTCGCTGCGGTCGATCGACCGCAGCGTTTTTTTTTAAAACACATGTTCATACCCGTGCTCAGCACTTACGGAAGTATTTACGCCCTGCTTTTGCAGCGGTCGGAATAACTTTTGATCTGATCCAAGTCCTCGTCTGTTCGCCTCGAAAAAGCTCCTCAATTTAAAACTTTTGAAATGGTGCACCCGCACCCCGTTCCGAATAACGCTTTTCGATTTTTTCAGAGCATCGGCATGCCCTATCTCCCTATTTTTAAGTTTTGAAAGGGGGCTGCGGGGGAAAAACTTTTTCAAAAGTTTTCCCCCGCGCTCTCCCGTGTGCCACGCACTCTCCATGCGCCCCGCGTTCTCCGTGTACCCCACGTTCTCCGTGTGCCCCACGTTCTCCGTGCGCCCCGCGCTCTCTCCGCATCTCCCCACCGCGTATGATTGACAAACGACGGGGTGTGTGATATAATTTTGAAGATAGCACGGCGGGCAGCGACATTGCCGAAAAACGTAAAAGCGCCGCATACCGTCGGAAATCGGAGGAAAAATAATGCTATACGGAAATGCAATAGTCGGTCAATCGGGCGGTCCGACCGCCGCAATAAACGCTACGCTTGCGGGTGTTATAAGGGGATTGTTCGAGTGCGAGTACATCAAGAACGCGTACGGCGCCTTCAACGGAGTCGAGGGCATGCTCGAGGAGCGGATGTGCGATCTGCGCAAGGTATTTGACAGCGAGGAGAAGCTCGTCACACTCGAGAATACACCGTCGTCCGCGCTCGGCTCCTGCCGCATGAAGCTGCCGGCGCTTCCGCCCGAGGGCGAGCGCGACGAAAAGTACGAGCAGCTGTTCGAGATATTCAAGAAATACGATATTCGCTACTTTTTCTACATCGGCGGAAATGATTCGATGGACACGGTGGCAAAGCTGTCGGCATATGCCGCACGCACCGATTTTCCCATCCGCGTGATGGGCGTACCTAAGACCATCGACAATGACGTTGCCGGTACCGACCACACCCCGGGCTACGGCTCTGCGGCAAAGTACATCGCCGCATCCATGCAGGAGATACTGCGTGACTGCGCCGTATACACCGTGCGCGCCGTGACCATTGTCGAGATAATGGGACGCGACGCAGGATGGCTCACCGCGGCTGCGGCTCTGCCCCGCCTCTACTGCGGCTGCGAGCCCGACCTCGTATATCTGCCGGAGCGCAGCTTTGATTTCGACCGCTTCTATGAGGATGTCGGCGCGGCGCTCGAGCGTCACCCGAATGTCGTTATTGCGGTATCCGAGGGGCTGCGCTGCGCAGACGGACACTATGTCGGCGAGGGCGCGCAAAGCGGTGCTGCGGATGTTTTCGGGCACAAGTACCTCTCCGGCACCGGAAAGGCGCTTGAGCTTGCTGTCAAGGAGCACTTCGGCTGCAAGGTTCGCTCGGTAGAGCTGAATATCCTTCAGCGCTGCGCGTCGCATATTGCATCACTCACCGATATCACCGAGTCGGTCATGGTCGGAAAAGCCGCCGTTTCGGCAGCGGCTGCCGGCGAGAGCGGAAAGATGATGACGCTCGACCGCACATCAAACGATCCATACACCTGCCGTGCAGGCATGGGCGAGATAGACAAGATAGCAAACCTTGTCCGCACCGTTCCCGATGAGTACATCAACGAGCGCGGAAACGGCATCACCGACGAGGGACTGCGCTATATCCTCCCGCTCATCGAGGGCGAGGTGACACAGCGCTACGAGCACGGTCTGCCCGTTCACATCGAGATCAAAAGATAAGAATCACGAAAATATTCCGACAAAAATTTCGAAATAGATTCTGAGAAAAATTCCGAAAAGATACCGAAATAATCAATCGAAAAGGAAAAAACGAAATGAAAAAGATCATATCCGCCGCGCTTTGCGCGACAATGCTGCTCGGCACAGCGGCGCTGACCTCTTGCGACAGCTACAAGAAAACACCGAGCGACTTCAAGCTGCCCTATTCCGATTATAACCTTGCCGACTACGTGACCCTCGGCGAGTACAAGGGGCTTGAATACACCGAGATCGACACCACCGTCACGAGCGATCAGATCGACGCTAAGATAAAGGAGCTGCTCAGCGACTACACCACCGAGGAGCTCATCACCGACCGCGGCGCGCAGTACGGCGATACCCTGAGCATCAAGTACACCGGCTTTGTCGACGGCGAGCAGCTCGAGAACGGCAGCGGCTCCGACACCATTACCCTCGGTTCGAGCGGCTACATCGACGGCTTTGACGCGGGTCTTGTCGGCGTAAAGGCAGAGGAGACCACCACGCTCCACCTCACCTTCCCCGATCCCTATCCGAATAACACCGATCTCTCGGGCAAGGCAGTTGAGTTCATCGTCCGCGTAAACTCCATCCGCGGCGCAAGCGACATCGACCTTACCGACGAGTTTATAGCAGGACTCGAAAAAGAGGAATACACCACGGTAGACGGATTGCGCGCATATGCCGAGAAGCTCGCGCTCGAGGATAACAAGGAGAGCGCACGCGACAAGGCTGTCTCCGAGCTCTGGAACAAGGTCATGAACAGTTGCACCTTTACCTCCGTACCCGAAAAGGAGGTCAGCGACTACGCGGACAACATGATGTCCCAGTACAAGGCATACGCAGACAATTACAGCCTGACTATGGAAGAGTTCTGCGAGCAGATGATGGGCATGGACTACGACACCTTCAGCAGTCAGGTCAAAGCCTATGCAGAGGCTAATATCAAGCAGGAGATCGTACTGATGTCGATCGTTAACGCAGAAAAGCTGCGCCTGACCGACAAGGAATACGATGCCGGCATGGAGAAGATCGCAGAGCAGCAGGGCACGACCGTCGAGCAGCTCGAGAGCAACTATGACTTCGAGATCCTCTGGAAGAGCATAATGTGGGATAAGATCCTCGACTTTATCGTTGACAACGGCAAGCCGGTAGCGGCTGCCGAGACCACCGCGTCTGCCGATACGACCGCGGCAGATACAGCTGCGTAAGAATAAGATATCGGCAACTATAAAAACGACATGGCGAAGGCATAGATCACTTTCGCCATGTCGTTTTTTGTACTTATATTCAGCCGCAGCGCCGCATGCTCAGGCTCCGCGCAGGATATCTCCGCGCTTTACCTCAAACGGCACGCGCAGACGGAAGGTCATATACGGATGCGGCGCGGACGGCAGCTCGGCACCGCTCTCGTCATATATAGCATCGGCGATAAACTCGCGCGCGGGAACACCGGGCGATATCAGCGCTACACGGTCGCCGCGCGTGAGCTTGTTACGCTGAACAAAGGTCGCCGTGCCGCTCCCGGCGTCGTAGCTCTCCGCGATCGCGAGGTATGCCTTTTCTCTTATGTAGCCCATGCTGACATTTCCGATAAGCTGCGGGTCGGAGCTCGGCGGCGTGAAGAAGTAGCCGGTAGAGTACTCGCGGTGGCTGACGCTCTCGAGCTCGCGAAGCCATGCGGGATCGAAGGTATATCCCTCACCGTCGCGAGCATAGCTGTCTATCGCCATGCGGTATGCGTTCGCAGTAACGGCGGCATAATAGGCGCTCTTCATTCTACCCTCGATTTTAAACGAGTCGATACCCGCTTCGCACAGCTCGGGCACGTGCTCTATCATGCATAGGTCACGCGAGCTCATAATATATGTTCCGAGCTCGTCCTCCTCGATGGGAAAACGCTGTCCAGGGCGCGCCTCCTCCTCGATCTCGAAGCGGATCGGCTCGGCGCCGCAGTCCGAGCAGCCGGTACATTCGGGATATGCTCCGGAGGGCGCATTATCGGCATTCCCGACACTCGCGGTACCGGATGCGTTGCCCACGCACTCCGCAGCATCGTTTGCCGCCGTCGGTGATTCGCTGTCGCGAAGCTCCGCCCGATGCAGCGTGTAGTTCCAGCGGCAGGGCTGAGCGCACATTCCGCGATTCGAGTCCCTGCCGGTAAGCGCAGCGGAGAGCAAACATCTGCCGCTCCACGAAACACACATCGAGCCGTGTACAAAAGCCTCAAGCTCAAGCTCCGGCGGGATCTTTTCTCTTATTCGGCGCATATCCTCAAGACTGAGCTCGCGAGCCAGCACAACACGGGAAGCTCCGAGACGATGCCACTCATTGCAATCGGCATAGCTGACCACACCCGCCTGTGTCGAAATGTGATATTCGGTGTGCTTTGCACGCTCGCGGGCGAGCGCAAGAACGCCGAGATCGGCTATTATCAGCGCGTCCGCCCCGATGCGGTCAAGCTCCTCGAGATAGTCCCCGAGTGCGGGATACTCGTCCGAGCGCGGCATTGTGTTGACGGTGACATACACCCGCACTCCCGCAGCATGCGCCGCGCCGACAGCCCGCTCCATCTCCTCGAGAGAGAAATTGTCGGCTGCGGCACGCATGCCGAAGCGTCTGCCTGAGAGGTAGACGGCATCTGCACCGTATCGTACGGCAGCCTCAAATTTTGCATAGTTTCCTGCAGGAACAAGCAGTTCAGGTTTCTTTTTCATGTTCTTTTTCCTTGATGTTGTATTGATTTTGTGACGAGACGCGGTACGCTCGGGGGGGGAACGCTCGGGGATACGCTCGGGGATACGCTCGGGGATACGCTCGGGGAGGACTTTCGAGAAAGTCCTCCCCGAACCCCTCTCAAAGCTTTAAATCTAAGCACTTGTCATGGGACGTTCTGAATCTCGAAGTGATTCCATCAGCGAAATGTATGCGAAATTGACGGGCAGACTGAAATAAGCAAACTGCCGACAATGAGTAGACTACGTTTTTTTGAGTTAACTGCGATATAGGATGTACGTACTTTAGTCAGGGAAAACTGTGTCTTTATCTCAATTACAGTGTAGGGTGTACACGCTTAGCGGATAGAAAAAATTGAACGGTATACGTGCATCTAAAACTTTAGAAACGGGAGGCTTAACGCTTGCCGACCGTTTCAGGTATAAACTGATACTGTCGCTATCGGCTGAGCAGTCATAGGGGGAGATACATAAGAGGGGGAACCGGCGCGGCCATATGCTCGCGTATGCGAGCATCCTTAGCGCCGCCCCCTCTTATGCGCGCTTTTCTTTCCGCCACTTTCTTTTTCGCGTAAAAAGAAAGTGGTAAAAAACGAACAACCGAAATATCTTTCCATATACCTCGACCGCAGCAGCAAGATTGGTCTCTCGCGGCATAAACATTTTTTTGCGTTGAAAATCAAGGCTTGGTAGCGGACTTTTTAGTTCCCAACAGCCCCTCCGTCACGGCAAGCCGTGCCCCTTCTCGCTGCGGCTCGGTCACTCGCGGCTCTGACAGCCCACCGGGCTGTCATTCACTACCGCTCGCTCGGCTGCGGCTTCGCCTTGCCTACCCCTTACACAGGGGAGGCTTTCACACGCGCGAATTCAGCGTGCATTATCAACTTGACTTTGAGTCAATCTTTAACCGCCGAAGGCGCCGTTTGACACCTCGTAGCACAGAGAACCTTTAACCGCGAACTCTGCCCGCGTCAGCGCGGTACGCACTAAAGCCCCGCAGTGTACCAAAAAGCTTTTTCAGAGGTCTTTCACGAAAAACCTCACTGCGCAGCCTGTGCCATTTTGTTAAAGACATGCCATCCCGTATTGACCGAATAAGCAACCATAACCCCGCTCGAGCAGTTCGAGATATAACTGTAACCGTCACGCAGGACAACCTTGCCCGACGTATCTATAACGACCTTTTCACCGCTGCCGTAGCCGATAACGGCAAGCCCCTCATAAAACGGCTCGGCACTGCGGAGCGTGGGCTCTACTATCCAGCGCCCGGTGTAATCCATATACCCGTACTCCGCGCCGTGCTGCAGCAGCGCAACGCCGTCCGAGTAGCTGCAAAGAGTGTAGCCGGTAGGCAGGGCGAATACCTTTCCGTCCTGATAGATGAGCGAATCGAGCGTGCTTGCATGCTCGTCGGGATTGTAATAGTCGTATATCTGACGCGAGACGCGCATCAGCCCATGATCAAAGCGGAACATTCCGATACAGGAGGCATCGCGCTTCTCCGGCATATACATACCGTCTATAACATATCTCGCATCACCTGAGGCGAGATAAAATGTGCGCGGATAGGTGTCGAGCACGACATCGCCCGAGCCGTCTATCATCTGAAGCCGCCCGTCGCTGCCGCCGACGAATGCATATCCGTCCGCATTAAATTCGGTAGCATAATGATAGGTCGGTTCGATAAGGACATTGCCCGCGCCGTCCTCGTAGCCCCAGAGGCGGGTGCGAACGACCTGCTTCGTATACGGGTCGAAATCCATGCGCGACAGATAGTCCTCGTCGTGTATCTCGAGGGTACGTGCGATATCGTCTGTAAGGTCCTTGCCCGTCCAGTCGGATATCAGCCGTATCTCCTCGGTATCGACATAGAAACGGTAGAGCTTGACCGGGCGCGAGACGTAGGATGCGGGATAATCGTAGCTTAGCGTCGTGCCGAAATCGGGATCAAAGCGTATCTCGGAGAGCGTTCCCTCTCCGTCGTTTATAATATAATAGCGCTTGCCGGAGGAAAAAATGGGCTTTCCCGCGCCGGTGCGCTGGTATATCGGTGTGAGCTTGTCGATACCGGCAGCCGCTACCGCGCCGTCTCCGGTCAGGGCGCTGAGATAGCTGCCGTTGTCGTAGAGAATGTAGCCCATATACATGCGCAGCACCGGAACACTCGTATATCCACCGCCGCCGTTGTCGGAGCGGAGGCTGCGGAGACTGTACTCCTCGCCGAAATCTATGCCGCAGTCTATCTCGCCGATGCGATAGCTGTCGTCATAAGCCCCCTCCGAGAGAACATACCCCTCAGCCGCCAGCTCGGCTGCGGGACGCGCGGTTATCGGCAGCTCGTCCTCTGTGCCTGGGTCAAGCCCGCTCGGGGTCGTGTCGGACGCTGCGGTCGTGTCGACCGCAAAATGCTCCGACTCATCCGGTCTTCGTAAACTGTCCGAGCTGTCCGAGCCGTCCGAGCTGCCGTAGCGAATGACCGCAAAGGCGCAGAAACAAAGCACGGCGGCGGACACTGCCGTAATGATGATATTTCTCACCGCAGGCGGAAGCCAACGCAGACGGTCGGCTGCTGCCATGCCCTTCTTTTCGGTTTCCTTTTTGTCGGTCATTCTTTTCCTCCGATGGGTCTGACTCCGATGGATCGGACGGTTCGGTAGATTTTTTCGAAATATTATGCCGCACATATCTCACAATACCCGCTCCGTACAAAAAGCATCGGCGGATATTCGCATTGAATAGCGGTACAGACGAGTCGCTCAGCGACGTGAGCTTTACACGGCTGAATCGACGCGGCGGCAATGTCGGCTCGGTCAGTGATGATAGCTGCCGCCCGAGGCGATATTGAGCGCGCGGTAAAGCTGTTCGAGCAGTATAACACGCATGAGCGGATGCGGGAATGTCATCTTCGAGAACGAGAGACGCAGGTCGCATCGCGACTTGACCTCCTCGCTCATTCCGTCGGTGCCGCCGATGATAAAAACAAGCTCGGAATATCCGCGCACCTGAAGCTCCGAGTCCCGCTCGGCAAGCTCCTCCGAGGACAGCTGCCGTCCCTCTATACACAGCGCGACCTTGTAGGCGCGAGGCGGGAGCGCAGCTATTATTCCGGAATCGTCCTGCACCTCTACGGTGCGCAGACGGCAATAGCCGCCGAGGCGCTTTTCATATTCGGCTGCGGCGGCGCGCAGATACGGCTCGCGCAGCTTGTCAACACATATTATAGTCAGTGATAGCACTGTTTATCCTCCGGGAATAGGTCTGCTGCCGTCGACAGCGCGGCAAAGCTATGTAAGCACATAATATATACTTACAAATTTATGCGCACGAAATTTATATAAGCACGGTAGGCTTTGAGCTGTCGGCGACCTCGAGCCGTACGAACGAATAGCCCGCCTCATCGAGCGCGCGGCGGGATGCCGCATACGCAAGCTCGGGTGTATTGTTGTGCTCGCTCAGGTGCGCAAGAATAATATTCTTTGTTCCGCACGAGGCAAGGTACGCAGCGACACGGGAGCTGACATCGTTCGAGAGATGCCCGTAGTCGGAGAGTATTCTCGCCTTCAGAGCGGGCGGGTACGGACCCGAGCGCAGCATTTCGACATCATGATTCGATTCAAGAACAACGCTGTCGCAGTACGCAAGCGACTCTGCGATCTCCTCGGTCACCGTACCGAGGTCGGTCGCGATGCCGACATTTCCGTAGTCGGTGCGGATAATATAGCCGATGCTCATGCGGCTGTCATGCGGCGTTATAAACGACGAGACCTCACAGCATCGCTCGCTGACACTGAAAAGCGGCGCGTGCCGAACGGTGAGATAATCGACACTGCGCACGGCTTCGGCTGTCGGCTCCGCCATATGCACCGTGACGGGATAGCGGCGCTGAAACACGTCGAGCGCCGATATGTGATCCTTGTGCTCGTGGGTTATGTATACCGCGTCGATAAGCTCCGGGAGCTCGCCTATCTCGCGCAGCGCACGGCAGAGCGCGCTGCAGTTCAGCCCCGCATCAAAGAGCAGACGCGTATCTCCCGCGCGGATATATATGCTGTTCCCGCGCGAGCCGGAGTAGAGGGTAACGACCCTGAGTCCCTGCTGCATCATAAGCCGAGCAGCCCCGGGAGAAAGAGTACGAGCGAGTCGATCAGAAACACGAGCTGCAGCGGGATAAGGAAAATGAGTATCCTGCGCGCGATCTTCTTATCGCGGAGCAGCTTTTCGTAAAAGCGGTCAGTCTCCTCCGCGCTCCACTCCTCCGGCAGCGCCTCACGCGGCGGTATCGCATTTCCGAATCCCTTATTAAAAAAGAGAAAAAGCAGCAGCAGAACGGTCATTGCGCCGAGATATATCGGATAGACCGGCTTCCATTCGAGCGCGACAAGCGCCTCGAACAGCCCCATCAGAACGACAAATACCCCCGCCGTCAGCAGTCCTCTCTTTATTCGTACCTTTTTCAGCTCCGCTGCACCGTTGTCCTGCGGCGGCGCGTTCGGGTCAATTTTTTTGTATTTCATGTATATTCTCCCGATGCTGTGTAAAACTCATTTCGATTAATAGGAATTTAAACCAGACGACAAGCACCCTCTCCTCGAACACTTGTCAAGCGGCATGCGCCCTCTCCGAACACCGCATCCATTCCCCGGCAATAGCTCTCCACTGCTTCGGGCGGCATAAATGCCTGCACCGTTCCGGCGAAGCCGCCGCCATGAACTCTGTACGCGCTGCGCACCCCGCGCAGCAGCTCGCCAGACAGCGCAAGCGCAAGAGTAACACCCTGCTCACGCGAGCTTCCGGGGACGGTCACATTCTGAAGCAGCTCGGCACTCGAGCGCCCAGACTCGGCTATCGCACCGAGAAAAGCATCCGTATCCGACTCTGCGAGTGCGCGGCAGACCTGCGCGACCCGCTCGTTCTCGCGTACAAAGTGCAGCGCGCGCAGCACGGCACGGTCGCCGACCTCCGCGCGAAGCGCAGGCAGCTCAGAGATTATCTGCTCCGCCGTCAGTCCGCGCAGCACCCGCTGACCGAAGTACTCCGCGACCGAGCGCATCTCTGCGGGGATGGCGGAATACTCGTCGCCGAGATCGGCATGGCTGCCGCCGGTATTCGTTATACACATGCACAGTCCGAGCCCGTCAAGATTCGGGCAGAGCTGCGTTACTTTCGGATCGCTTTCGTCGGCAAAATCGAGCGAAACAAGCCCGCCGACCGCACAGACCGCCTGATCCATCAGTCCGCACGCCTTACCGAAATAATCGCGCTCCGCGCGCTGTGAGATGATTGCAAGCTCGAGCGGCGAAAGCGCGCCGTCGCAGAACATATCGTTGATTATCAAGCCGACCGCATCCTCGAATGCGGCGGAGGAGGACAGCCCCGAGCCCTTGTACACCGAGCTGACGGTATAGGCATCAAAGCCGCCGACCGTATAGCCGCGCTCCGCTATCTGCTCGGCTATACCGCTGATGAGCGAGGCGGAGCTGAAGCGCGGGTAAGCAGTGCCGTCTCCGACGCGAACGATATCCGGCTCAAAGCCCTCGCTGCGCAGCTCGATAACACCGTCCTCACGAGCAGAAACGACCGCGATAAGGTCGAGGTCGATAGCGCAGCCGATTATGCAGCCGCCGTTGTGATCGGTATGGTTGCCCGATATCTCGCTCCTGCCGGAGACCGAGTAGACCCGGACGTTCCTGTCCTCTCTGCCGTCGCCGAAATTGATAGCAAAACGGTCGAGTGCGCGAATATAGCGCCTGCGCTGCCATTCGACGGCATCCGCGCCGTAGAGCGACGCAAAGCGCGAATCGAGCTGTCCTTTTTCGATTGCCCATCTCAGATATGATATTTTCATAATAATGCCGCAGCGCCGCCGCTGCCCTCTCGAATAAAATCTGATAAAAAGAAAAATTGCGTTTTTTCTGCAGAGCATTTGTTCCGTACTGCCGATTTTTATGCAAAAGAAGCTTTACTGCGTTGCAGATCTCCGTGCATAAAGCACCCTCCTCGAATTTTGCGGTATCGATTCAAGGGGATATCGGTCGGCAGCACCGCCGTCAGAAAGCCACCCGCTCGACGCGCGTCACGCACGAGGTTTCGGTATTTATGTCAAAAACTGCGCCGTGCAGCGTCACATGCCCCTCCGCAAACTCAAAGCGTGCAGGCAGCGAGGTGCGCAGCTTTTCGATGATTATATCGGTTCGCACGCCGAGCACCGAGTCATCCGGTCCGCACATACCGAGGTCGGTTATATACCCCGAGCCGCGCGGCAGCAGCTGCGCGTCGGCGGTCTGAACATGCGTATGCGTACCGTATATTGCGGCTATCCGACCGTCGAAATACCTGCCGAGCGCTATCTTTTCAGAGGTTGCCTCGGCATGGATATCGAGCACGGCAAAATCATACCGTCCCTCGTTGCGTGCAAGCACGCGGTCGACACAGACGAACGGATTCTCGAGCGGATCGAGATATATAACGCCGAGCACGTTTATGACAAGTATGCGATACCCCTCAGCCTCGACTATCACCGAGCCGCTGCCCGGCGCGGACGGCGGATAATTTGCCGGACGGGTGATGGGATTTCCGCTGTCGAGCCAATCGTGCATCTGCTTCTGCCGCCAGACATGGTTTCCTGTTGTAATGGCATCCGCTCCCGCCGCGAGTATACACTGCGCGGATTCCGGATCGATACCGTTGCGAGGCGCGGAATTTTCGCCGTTTACGATCGCAAGGTCGATGCCGTGCTCGCCGCGGAAACGGCGCAGCCGCTCCTCGAGCGCCCTCACGCCTCCGGAACCGACAACATCGCCGAGGGCAAGTATTCTAAAAATCCCGTTCTTCATATAGCTCTCCGTCCCATAGTTTGAGGTACTGCCGCATCACCGCGGCGGCGCATGCCGCATACATAAATCAAGCGCTGCATTTCGCACGCAAACCGAAGGCAGCACATCCGCCCTCGAAAAATCAAGCCCCTTTTCACAGCACACGCCCCTCAGGGGATCCTCTTCAAAGTGTATTGTAAAAAGGGGCGGATTCGAACCCGCCGCTAAACGCGGAGGTGTTCAAATCGTTGCATTATTTGGCATAGTCGATGGCTCTGCTCTCTCGGATAACATTGATCTTGATCTGACCGGGATACTCAAGCTCCGACTCGATCTTCTTTACGATATCGCGCGCAACAAGCACCATCTGCTCGTCGCTGACATCCTCGGGGCGAACCATGATGCGGACCTCTCTGCCCGCCTGAATGGCGTAAGCCTTCTCAACGCCCGCAAAGCTCTCCGAGATCTCCTCGAGCTTCTTAAGACGCTTGATGTAGTTGTCGAGATCCTCTCTGCGCGCGCCGGGACGTGCCGCCGAGATAGCATCCGCCGCCTGAACTATCATTGCAATGATAGTTCTCGGCTCGGTATCGCCGTGATGTGCCTCGATGGCATGGATAACGTCCTTGTTTTCCTTGTACTTCTTTGCAATGTCTACACCGAGCTGAACGTGCGAGCCCTCGACCTCCTGCGTCATCGCCTTACCGATATCGTGCAGCAGTCCCGCGCGCTTTGCGAGCGTGCTGTCAACACCGAGCTCGTCGGCTATGATGCCCGAGAGATGCGCGACCTCGATGGAATGTACAAGAACATTCTGACCGTAGCTCGTACGGTATTTCAAGCGGCCGAGCATGCGGACGAGCTCGCCGCTGAGTCCGTGAATGCCGACCTCAAATACAGCCTTTTCGCCCGCCTGCTTGATCGAATTCTCGACCTCGCGCTTGGACTTTTCGACCATCTCCTCGATACGCGAGGGATGGATACGGCCGTCGTTTATCAGCTTTTCGAGCGACAAACGCGCCACCTCGCGGCGGACGGGGTCGAAGCTCGAGAGCGTTATTGCCTCGGGGGTATCGTCTATGATAAGGTCAACGCCCGTCAGCGTCTCTATCGTGCGGATATTTCTACCCTCTCTGCCTATGATCCTGCCCTTCATATCGTCGCTGGGCAGCGGAACGACCGATACGGTTATCTCGGAGGAATAATCAGCGGCGCAGCGCTGAATAGCAAGCGAAACTATCTCCTTCGCCTTCTGATCCGCGTTCTCGCGCATCTCGCTCTCTATCTCGATAACGCGCATAGCCGTCTCGTGACGGATCTCGCCCTCGAGCTTCTCGAGCATCTCCTCCTTAGCCTGCTCTGCGGTAAGTCCCGCGACCTTCTCGAGCTTTGTGATCTCGGACTGTCTCATCTCCTCGATCTCCTCGCGCAGGCGCTCGTTTTCCTTTATCTTGCGGTTGAGAGTCTCGGTTCTGTGCTCGATGTTCTCTATCTTGCGGTCGAGCGACTCCTCCTTGGAGATAAGGCGCTTCTCGAGTCCCGAGAGCTCGTTTCTTCGATCCTTCATCTCGCGCTCGCTGTCGTTCTTAGCGCGGATAATCTCCTCTTTTGCCTCAAGCAGCAGCTCCTTTTTCTTGGTCTCGGCTGCCTTGATGCCGTCCTCGATTATCTTCTTTGCCTGCTGTTCGGCTGTGCCGATCTCGTTGCTGTCCTTTTTCTTTCGCTGTGCGCTGCCGATAAGGCATCCGACAGCACCGCCTACGACAAGTCCGCCGACAATGGCGATAATAAGCCACATCATGTCCATCCGTAACACCTCCCTATGGTTTGATGGTTTCAAGGTAAATTTTCAATTTTTTTGAGCTTCGCAAGGTCGCAGCCCTGCGAATATCGGTTTCTGTCCGCCCTCGGCGGGCAGCTCGCGGCATTCACGCGGCGGTACGCAGACGAAAATCGAGCCGCACCGCAGACAGCCTTCAGTGCCGCCTCGGATGAGCTCTTTTTTCGGCAAAAAAGCAAAAACCGCCGTGCAAAAGTCACGCCAAGATATGACGAGGGCTTCCGCACCGCGGACGGCGGCAGATACAAATATAGATGATTATAGAACTCCGGCATACTCCGACACGGGACAAAAGCATATACCTCTCCCGTCGGTGGCAGACCGCCGCGCGGGGCACATATACGGCATCCGCGCGGGCAAAACGCCGCCGCAGCGCGCACATATGCAGGTATAACGCCGCCGCTCATCGGAGGCAGCTATATATTATCGGTAAAAATCATATAAAAAATCTATATAAAAATCAACCGTGGCGACCCGAAAATTCGGACCATTGCCCACCGGCATCATATCTTATTACATTGTAATACATAAAGAGGCGCTTGTCAAGAGTTTTTTGTGCGCACCGCAGCAAAAAGTGTAGTGTTACAATTGATGTGAGACTGAAAGTATAGAAAAAGTGATTGAGTTCTGTTAGAATCAAGTTACCGAACAATCAACCAACAGAAAGGACTCAATCACTATGAACTGTTGCACGATTTCCAATCTTCATGTATCGCTTGTTTATTTGATCATATGTGTAGTTTTCTTGCAACACTTATTATTTCTAATATATCTTCACGAAGAAATATTTCCCCTCCAGTAAATGAAACATTAAATACGCCTAACTCACGCAATTCATATAATAGATTAATAATTCTGTCATGCTCAAATCCGCTATTATTATGTTCAGGAATATAACAATGTTCACAACGCATATTACACATAGTTAATATCCAAAAGTTTATAATTGTACAGATAGGTAATACCACAACTAATGTTAATCAAATCAACATTTATATTTTCGGAAATATAACGTAGCGTAAATAGCAATCCTTCTTCATCAATGTTAATACTATCTGTTGCTAATTGAAAATTTATTATCTCAATATTACTATTTTCTGAAAAAATGATAGAGGCAACCGCCGAACCATGTCCATAAGAATCTGCAAGTGAGGTGGGATTTATTTCCCACAACATGTTACTTTTGTTCAAGGCATACGAGCTAACGACAGCCTTTGCGCATCTTATGGTTGGATTAATACCAGAGTCAATTAGTGCTATTCGAATCTTTCTGCTCATTTTTTCTGTATTATCAAGCCATCACTTCAGTAAACGATTTGATAATAAATATCCTTTCAAAATAATCGGTTAAATAATATTTGCGAGTACAATTAAGGCTCAATTATGATATTGCTATTTGGTCATAATATGCAATAGAATAAAAAGCAACACAAAAAACCTTAAAAGGAGCTTTGTGCTGCTTTCTTCAAAATCAATATATGACTGATTCATGCGACAGGAATCTGTATAGTCTTACCTAGAATCAGTTAGCTATTGCGAAAGAGTGGCTCCCTTTTTCAATATGTTTGTGGTTTTAGGTAGTTGCTATGCGTTTGGTTTTGCAGTTAAATAGTATGTCAAATAAAAGTCAGTTTTCATGCACATACTATCTATAAGAACAATACTTGTTTCCCGAATTCTTTTCGCAGAGTTATTCCCTCCGTTACAAAAAGTATACACCAAAATTTTGGAATTGTCAACATGTAAAATGAAAAAAGAACATGACATTTTTGTGCGCACCGCAGCAAAAAGTGTTACTTATTATCATTAAAAACTCGTGTTAATTATTATTAAAAGCTCCCCGCGTCCCGCCGCGCATTTGTCACGGCATGCCGACGCGCTTCACCCACAGCGTATGAGAATCATGTCGGCATGAAAATCGTGTCGGCGCAGAAATCGTGTCTGCACAGGGGCGACGGCAACGCAAAAATCGCGGCGTGTGGAAATCGTTTCGACACGAGGGGGGACGCGGCGCGAGAATTGCAGTATGCGGGAATCGTTTCGACACGGCGGTGACGGCAACACAAAAATTGCGGCGTACGGGAATCTTTTCGACACGGGGCTACGGCAATGCAAAAATTACGACATGCGAAAATCATGTCGGCGCGAAAATCGTATCGGCGCAGGAATGACGGCAGCGTGAGGGCATCGGCGGTCGGCGGCAAGTAAAAAGCAAAAAAGAGCTGCCGCAAAACTGCGGCAGCTCCGAGAACTCACATATAATCAAGCCGACTCACGCGCCTATGCGGCGCAAAAGTCCGTCGATGCACATGAGCTGAATCTTGGGCTTAAATTACTTAAGCTCAACCTCAGCGCCTGCCTCTTCGAGCTTCTTCTTGATCTCCTCAGCGTCCTCCTTGGAAGCGCCCTCCTTGACATTCTTAGGAGCGCCCTCAACGAGGTCCTTAGCCTCCTTAAGGCCGAGACCGGTGATCTCACGAACAGCCTTGATAACGTCGAGCTTCTTAGCGCCGAAAGACTTAAGAACAACGTCAAACTCGGTCTTCTCCTCAGCTGCGGGAGCGCCTGCAGCAGCAGCGCCTGCAACTGCAACGGGAGCAGCAGCGGATACGCCGAACTCTTCCTCAACTGCCTTTACGAGGTCAGCAAGCTCGATAATGGTAAGCTCCTTGATAGCGTCAAGGATCTGTGTGGTCTTCTCTGTAGCCATTTTAAAAATCCTCCGTAATAATTCTGATTTTTTAGATTAAATTTGTGCCGAGCGGTAACACTCGACTGCGTTCCGAGAAAATTACTCGGCTGCGGGTGCCTCTGCCGCCTCGGCAGGAGCTGCTTCCTCTGCGGGAGCTGCCTCCTCTGCAGGGGCTGCTTCCTCTGCGGGAGCTGCCTCGCCGTCCTTGTCGACAACAGCCTGCAGTGCGTATGCAAGGTTGTAAAGGGGCGAGCGGATGCTTCCGAGAAGCTTTGCGATAAGGGTCTCCTTCGACGGGATGTCAGCGAGCTCGAGAACTTCGTCACGAGAAAGGACTCTGCCGTCAAGGAATCCGCCCTTGATATCGAAGGTCTCGATATCGTCGGCAAACTTCTTTGCGATTCTTGCAGGAGCGATCGGATCCTCTGTGCTGAGAGCGAAGGCGGTCATTCCCTTGAGAAGCTCCTTCATTTCAGCGTAGCCGACCTCATCGCATGCGCGAGAAGTCATGGTGTTCTTGTAGACCTTGTAGTCAACGCCGGATGTACGGAACGAAGCGCGGAGCTTTGTATCCTGCTCAACGGTAATTCCGGTGTAGTCGACAAGTACGCCCGACTGAGCGCCCTTGATCTTCTCTACGAGAGCACCGAGGTCTGCCTGCTTCTGTGCTAAAATCTTTGCACTTGGCATTTGAACTATACCTCCATTTGAAATATTAGCCCAATAACGAAAAAAATACACCCCGTCAAAGACGCGGCGCAGAATAATTCGGACATAAAGCGCGGGTATACCGACGCTGTCTGTATTCATTATCCTCGGCAGGAATGCTTTACATCGGCGGAGCCGACAACCTGCTGTCTTTGGACTACCATGCTATTATACACATTCCGCGCATGCGTGTCAAGACTTTTTTACAGAAAATCTCCAAAATTTTTTTAGGGTTCATTGTAAAATGAAATAGGACATATAGAAAGAGCCATAGCAGACGTGGTA
>ENA-UONT01000554-UONT01000554.1-human-gut-metagenome-genome-assembly--contig:-CS20-NODE-554-length-43043-cov-32.427980_pt1 | contig 43043 bp, 41 predicted proteins | sample MGYA00242459_ERZ724006 | MGnify/ENA metagenome assembly ERZ724006 | reverse complement strand
CTACTTTTGTCAACAGTGACAAAAGTAGGCAAAAGCACCGGAAGGAACCTCCGGTCCCTTCACCTCCGGGCGCGCTACGCCCTTACACAAATTTGCGGCCATATACCACACGTTCGCATGAGGTTTCCTTTTTCGTTTTGTTATCGAATCGTCTCTGCTCCTGTGCCGCTGCCGCTAATCATTACACCGAACAACGCTTCTGTTTCTACCGTTGAGAAGATGAGCGGCAGCGGCGCAAGAGGGATAGACGATTCGTCATACGCAGCGAAAACAACCGTGTCCTGTGAACGCGTGGTATATGGTGTCAAATTAAAAACAAGGCATAGCGTGCGCGGATTCTTAAACCGCAGGTTTAAGTGGCGTTTTTGGTTACTTTTGCCGCCAGGGGCAAAAGTAACTCGCCCCGGAGGGCGAAATTCCCCAAAACGGGCCGTCGGGGACGCCGGCCCCTACGAATGGGTACAAGAAGCCGTTGCATTGCGCCGCATAAATATTACGTTTACCAACAAAAGAGGTATTGACCAAGGATACAACATGATGAGTGAATTATTTGACAAATCCATACGGACGCTGGAGCTGCCGGCGGTATTGGAAATGCTGTCGGCCAAGGCCGTCAGCGAGGCGGCGCGGGAAAAGAGCCGCCATATCATGCCCGCCACAGAGCGGCAGGAGGTGCTGCGGCTTTTAGACGAGACGGACGCCGCCAAGGAGCGGCTGGGACTGTACGGCTCCCCCAGCTTTTCCGGGGTGAAGGACGTGTCCGAGCCGCTGGCGAGAGCCGACCGGGGCGGCATGCTGAACACCCGCGAGCTGCTGAACATCGCGGGACTGCTGACGGCGGCCCGGCGGGTCTATGAATACGACGCCGAACGCAAGGGCGAGGCCACGGCCATCGACCGGTTTTTCAGCGCCCTGCACACCAACAAATATCTGGAGGATCGCATTCACGGGGCCATTCTGGACGAGGAGACCATTGCTGACACCGCCAGCGCCGAGCTGACGGATATCCGGCGGAAAATGCGGATCGCCGCCAGCAAGGGACGGCAGATTTTGCAGAAGATCATCTCCTCCCCCTCCTACGCCAAGGTATTGCAGGAGGCCCTCATCACCCAGCGGGACGGGCGGTTCGTGGTGCCGGTGAAGGCGGAATGCAAGGGCAGCCTGCCGGGACTGGTACACGACATTTCCTCCTCCGGTGCCACGCTGTTTGTGGAGCCTATGGGGGTGGTGCAGGCCAACAACGAGCTGAAGGAGCTGGAGGCCCGGGAGGAAAAGGAGATCGAGCGCATTCTGCGGGAGCTTTCCGCCCAGTGCGCCGACGCCATGGAGTACATCCTGCTGGACTATGACATGCTGGTGCATCTGGACATGATCTTTGCCCGGGCCCAGCTGAGCTACACCATGAACGCCAGCCGCCCGGAGGTGGTGCGGCGGGGCGCGATATCGCTGAAACGGGCGCGGCATCCCCTGCTGGATCAGGCCAAGGCCGTGCCGGTAACGGTGGAGCTGGGCGGCGACTATGACACGCTGGTGATCACCGGCCCCAACACCGGCGGCAAGACGGTGACGCTGAAAACGCTGGGGCTTTTATGCCTGATGGCCCAGTGCGGCTTGCACATTCCCGCCGACAGCGGCTCCACGGTGCGGGTATTTGACCGGATTCTGGCGGATGTAGGCGACGAGCAGTCCATCGAGCAGAGCCTGTCCACCTTCTCCGCCCACATGTCCAACACGGTGGAAATTCTGCGGCAGGCGGACAACGACAGCCTGATTTTGTTCGACGAGCTGGGCGCGGGCACCGACCCGGTGGAGGGTGCGGCGCTGGCCATCGCCATTATCCAGCACGCCCGGTCAAAGGGCGCGCTGATCGCCGCCACCACCCACTACGCGGAGCTGAAAACCTTCGCCATGACCACGGCGGGAGTGGAGAACGCCAGCTGCGAATTCGACGTGCAGACGCTGCGGCCCACCTACCGTCTGCTGGTGGGCATCCCCGGCAAGTCCAACGCCTTTGCCATCTCCCGGCGGCTGGGACTGGACGAGAGCGTTATCGCCGACGCCAAGGCCCAGATGGACAGCGAATCCCTCCGGTTTGAGGACGTGCTGGCCCAGCTGGAGGAGAAGCGGCAACGGCTGGAAAAGGCCCAGACCGAGGCCAACCGCCTGTGGCAGCAGCGTGAGGAGGACGCCCGCAAGGCACGTATCTTCCGGGAGCAGATGGAAAAGGCCAAGGAGAACGCCTGGGCCAAGGGCGAGGCCGAGGCCAAGCGCATCGTGCGGGAGGCTCAGCAGAAAACGGAGGAGATCTTTGACCAGCTGGAGGAGCTGCGGAAGCAGCAGACCCGCGCCGCCAACTTTCAGCAAGTGAACGACGCCAAGGCCGCCATTCGCCACGACTTGAAGGAGGCGGAGGCGGTGCTGCACAGCCGGGATCAGGAACCGGAAGCACCTGCGCCCAGCCGCCCCATCGCCGTGGGCGATCTGGTGGAGCTGGCGGGGGTGAAAACCGCCGCCACGGTGCTGAACGTCAACGGCGACGGCTCTATGCTGCTGCAGGCCGGAAAGATGAAAATGACCGTGAAGGCCGGACAGGTGCGGCTGCTGGAATCCGCCGAGGAGATCGAAAAGCGGAAGAAGCAGGCGGCTGCCGCCCAGCGAAAAAACGTGTCGCCGCAAATTCAACTGGCGGCCCGTGCCGCATCGGAGCTGGACATTCGTGGCATGGAGACGCTGGAGGCCGAGAGCGTGGTGGAGAACTACATCGACGCCGCCGTCATGGCCAAGCTAGGCACCGTGACCATCATCCACGGCAAGGGTACCGGCGCGCTGCGCAAGGCGGTGCACGAGATGCTGAAGCGGAACCGGGCGGTGAAGTCCTTCCGGCTGGGCCGCTATGGCGAGGGCGAGGCCGGCGTCACGGTGGTGGAGCTGAAATAAGTCGTCTTTTGGCGGATATGACAGTTTTCACACTCATTTTCTTTGGTGGGCGTTGATATTTTGTGGGAATAGCTATTGCATTATGCCACCGTTTCGATATAATAGTAATAGTGTGAGTATCGGCGTAGGGGCCGAGATTCTGACGTGAAGGAGAACGGACAATGTATACAAAGGAAGTTACCGTGAATAACGAGGTTGGCCTGCACGCCAGACCCGCCACCTATTTTATTCAGAAGGCCAATGAGTTCAAGAGCGGTATCTGGGTGGAAAAGGAAGAACGCCGCGTGAACGCCAAGAGCCTGCTGGGCGTGCTGAGTCTGGGCATCGTGAAGGGTACCACCATCACCCTGATTGCCGACGGCAGTGACGAGAACGCCGCCGTGGACGCGCTGAGTGAGCTGATCGAGCATCAGCTGGGCGAGTAACATCTGACGACAAAAATACGCCTGACCGGTAGGTCAGGCGTATTTTTTTGCGGGGGTACAGAAGCTTTTTGTATGTTGCTGCGGAGAGGACGTAAGCCCGGCACGGCGGCATGTGGTCATGCCGCCCTACGAAAGGTTATACCGTACCGCTTTGTAGGGCGGGGTGACCTCACCCCGCCGCACGATAGACGAGGCGGGTATGTTATACCGCTGTAGGGGCGGGCGACTCTGCCCGCCCGCCGATGGAATATCACCCCTCCGCGGTGTCCACGTAAATATCCTCGCAGGTCTGCTGGGCCGCGATCAGCAGGTCTTTGGCAAGGGCCGTGTCCTGCTCCGGGGCGTCCAGCACTTCCAGGGTGCGCTCCACCGCGTCGAACAGCGTCAAATACATCTTGCGATAATCCGGCATAGTCTCCCTCCTTTTTAGCTCTATTTTAGTAAATATATTTACTAAAATCAATAGTAAATATCTTTACTGGATAAAATGTTGCATGAGAGGGGGCGTGCAGCATGGAGTATCAGCGCAGATTGCGTGATCTGCGGGAGGATCACGACAAAACACAGCAGGAGATCGCCGACGTGCTGGGCACGTCCCAGACCATGTACGCCCGGTACGAGCGGGGCGCCAACGAGCTGCCGGTGCGGCATTTGATCAAGCTGGCGGAGTATTACCACGTCAGCACCGACTATCTGCTGGGCCGCAGCAACGATCCCATGAAAAGCGGTGGGCCGCTGTAAACCGCGGCAACGCTGGGAAATACGACACAATGGGCATGGCTGTTCCAAGGACGGCCATGCCCATATCTTGTGATTATTAAAAAATCTTATATACCAGATATAGGTTTTTTGCCTTGACAAGACCCATATATGTGGTATACTTGGAAATGCAGCCCCACAAGCTGCATGCCATTTTATTTTCTGCCCTCACGGGCGCTGCATACGAGAGAAGGAGGATCATCACATGTACCGGGTGACGAAACGAGACGGAACTATCGCTGAATTTGATATCGCCAAGATCAGCTCTGCCATTACCAAGGCCTTTGACGCCATGGGCAAGCAGTATCATCCCAGCGTCATGGACATGCTGGCCCTGCGGGTCACGGCGGAGTTCGAGCCGAAGATCAAGGACGAGCTGGTGGCCGTTGAGGATATTCAGGACTGTGTGGAAAAGGTGCTGAGCGAGGCGGGCTACGCCGACGTGGCCAAGGCCTACATCCTGTACCGCAAGCAGCGGGAGAAGGTCCGCAACGTGGGCAGCGCTCTGCTGAACTACAAGGATCTGGTGGACAACTATTTGCAGATCAACGACTGGCGGGTGAAGGAGAACTCCACCGTTACCTATTCCGTGGGCGGTCTGATCCTGTCCAACTCCGGCGCTATCACCGCCAACTACTGGCTCAGCGAGATCTATGACCCCGAGGTGGCCGAGGCGCACCGCAACGCCGACCTGCACCTGCACGATCTGAGCATGCTGACCGGCTATTGTGCCGGTTGGAGCCTGAAGCAGCTGATCCAGGAGGGTCTGGGCGGCGTGGTCGGCAAGATCACGTCCTCCCCCGCCAGCCATCTGAGCACCCTGTGCAACCAGATGGTGAACTTCCTGGGCATCATGCAGAACGAGTGGGCGGGCGCGCAGGCGTTCTCCTCCTTCGATACCTATCTGGCTCCCTTTGTCAAGGTGGACAACCTGACCCAGAAGGAAGTCAAGCAGTGCATCCAGTCCTTCGTTTACGGCGTCAACACCCCCTCCCGCTGGGGCACCCAGGCGCCCTTCAGCAATATCACCCTGGACTGGACCGTGCCCCGCGATCTGGTGGATCAGCCCGTCATCGTGGGCGGCCGGGAGCGTGAGTTTACCTATGGCGACTGCCAGAAGGAAATGGACATGGTGAACAAGGCCTTCATCGAGATCATGATTGAGGGCGACGCCAACGGCCGGGGCTTCCAGTACCCCATTCCCACCTATTCCATCACCCGCGACTTCGACTGGAGCGAGAGCGAGAACAACAAGCTGCTGTTTGAGATGACCGCCAAGTACGGCACGCCCTACTTCTCCAACTACATCAACTCCGATATGGAGCCCAACGACGTGCGCTCCATGTGCTGCCGCCTGCGCCTTGACCTGCGCGAGCTGCGGAAGAAGTCCGGCGGCTTCTTTGGCTCCGGTGAGTCCACCGGCTCCGTGGGCGTGGTCACCATCAACCTGCCCCGCATCGCCTATCTGGCGGAGAACGAGGCCGACTTCTATGCCCGACTGGACAAGCTGATGGACATTGCCGCCCGTTCCCTGAAAACCAAGCGCACCGTTATCACCAAGCTGCTGAACGCCGGCCTGTATCCCTACACCAAGCGGTATCTGGGCACCTTCGACAACCACTTCTCCACCATCGGCCTGATCGGCATGAACGAGGTGGGACTGAACGCCAACTGGCTGCGGAAGGATCTGACCCATCCCGAGACGCAGGCTTTCGCCAAGGACGTGCTGAACCACATGCGGGAGCGTCTCAGCGACTATCAGGAGCAGTACGGCGACCTGTACAATCTGGAGGCCACCCCTGCCGAGTCCACCACCTACCGCTTCGCCAAGCACGACAAGAAGCACTATCCCGACATCATCACCGCCAACGAGAACGGCACCCCCTACTACACCAACTCCAGCCACCTGCCTGTGGGCTACACGGAGGACATTTTCTCCGCGCTGGACGTGCAGGACGACTTGCAGACCCTGTACACCTCCGGCACCGTGTTCCATGCCTTCCTGGGCGAGAAGCTGCCGGATTGGAAGGCGGCGGCTCAGCTGGTGCGCAAGATCGCCGAGAACTATAAGCTGCCCTATTACACCCTGTCCCCCACCTATTCCGTGTGCAAGAACCACGGCTATCTGTCCGGCGAGGTGTCTGTCTGCCCCGAGTGCGGCGAACGCACCGAGATCTACAGCCGCATCACCGGCTACTACCGCCCGGTGCAGAACTGGAACGACGGCAAGGCGCAGGAGTTCAAGGATCGCAAGGTCTATGACATCGGCCACTCCCACCTGACCCATCAGGGCGTACTGCACCCCGAGGTGAAGCCAGAGCAGCCTGCCGCCCCTGTGGCGGAAGCGGCCAACAACGCCCACGGCGAAGTAAAGCTGTTCGCCACCCGCACCTGCCCCAACTGCAAGCAGGCGGAAAAGCTGCTGACCGAGGCCGGTATCCCCTTCACCCGCCTGCTGGCGGAGGAGAACGGCGAGGAGGCCGCACGCCTTGGCATCCGTCAGGCTCCCACGCTGGTGGTGGGCAGCGAGGAGGACAAGTACGTGGGTCTCGGCGCGGTGCGGAAGTTCATCGCGGAGTATAACGACTGAGCTGCAAAGGTTCTCATATGATACCGAAAAGCCCCCTTTCAGGGGGCTTTTTCCGGAAGTGAAGAAAATACTGCAAAAGGCGCAATACATAGGCCCCCTCTGACGAGGGGGCTGTCACCGAAGGTGTCTGGGGGATAGACCGGAGTTGCAGTGAGCTACCGTCTCTCCCTCCGTCTCGGCTTGCGCCGAGACACCTCCCTCATCGAGGGAGGCTTATTATCCATCCCCCCCAACAACATAAGGAGGCGACCTCTATGTATGATATTATCGTAGTCGGCGGCGGGCCCGCCGGTTTGACGGCGGCGCTGTACGCCGCACGGGCAGGCAAGACCGTGGCCGTGGCGGAGCGGGAAACCACCGGCGGACAGATCGTGTATTCTCCGCTGGTGGAGAATTATCCCGCCGTTCCCGCCCTATCCGGCGCGGATTTTGCCCAGAAGCTCACCGAGCAGGTGGAAGCGCTGGGCGTGGAGATCCTTTACGACGAGGTCACGGGGCTTTCCCGTGACGGCGAGGGCTTTGCCGTGCAGTGCACCAGCGGCGAGCAGTGCTGCAAGGCGGTGGTGCTGGCTACCGGTGCGGCTCACCGTCATCTGGGTCTTGACGGCGAGGAGGAGCTGGTGGGCTGCGGCGTGTCCTACTGCGCCGTGTGCGACGGCGCCTTCTACACCGGCCGTGATGTGGCGGTGGTAGGCGGCGGTGACACCGCCCTGCAGGACGCGCTGTTTCTGGCCAACAGCTGCCGCCATGTGACGCTGATCCACCGCCGGGATCAGTTCCGGGGCGAGGATCGTCTGGTGCGGCAGGTGGAGAAGCGGGAGAACATCACCATTCTCTACAGTCACACGGTGGAGGCGCTGCATGCGGCCAATGGCGAGCTGACCGGCGTCACGGTGAAGGACGCGAAAACCGGAGAAGAAAAGGAGTTGGCGGTGGAGGGTCTGTTTGCCGCCGTGGGGCAGCAGCCCCAGAGCGCCCCCTTCGCAGCGCTGGTGAACACCGCAGGCGGCTACTATCAGGCGGGGGAGGACACTCTGACCGATTGCGGCGGCGTGTTTGCCGCCGGTGACGGGCGGGTGAAGTCCGTCCGCCAGCTGACCACCGCCGTAGGCGACGGCGCGGTGGCGGGACTGGCGGCGTGCCGGTATGTGGATGCGCTGTAAGTGCATAGAGGAGGTTTCGCCCTCCGGGGCGAGGGGGGTTCCGCGCCCCGGCGCGGGTCACTTTTGGCCACTGTTCCAAAAGTGACCAAAAAAACAGCTTAAACCTGCGGTTTAAGAATCCGCGCACGCTATACCGCGTAAGCTATTGCACCGGTTCAAGTTTTGCGGTGTAAATCCAGATGGATGCTACGGCGGCATAGCCGCCGAGATCGGAGGCTAAAAACATGCCACCGGCATGTTTTCTTAACGCCCCGACGTATTGACTTCCGTCTTGCGCCGCTGCCGCTCATGCTCTCAACGGTAGAACCAAAAGCGTTGTTCGGCGGCGCGATGTGGGCATCGCGCCCTACAAAATTCTATCGGTAGCCAGTCGTAGGGCGGGTGACTACACCCCGCCGCACAAGAGAGCCGTAAATGTTGTTCAACGCAGGCATCAGCGGCAGCGGCGCCGGAGCAGAGACGATTCGACAACGAAGCGAAAAAGGAAATTTCACGTGAACGTGTGGTATGCAATCACAAGTCCGCACAGAACATAGCGCGCTCGGAAGTGAAGGAACCGGAGGTTCCTTCCGGTGCTTTTGCCTACTTTTGTCACTGTTGACAAAAGTAGGTCGCGCCGGAGCGCGAAATATCTTTTTCAGGCATAGCGGCATCCAAATTTCAGAAATTTCCCTCATAACGCTGCGTTGGGTATTGCTCATGACGCTGCGTCATATGCTACACTACCCCCTGTAAGGAGGTGAAACGCTATGTCCAAATACACCACGGGAGAGCTGGCCAAGCTGTGCGGCGTCACGGTGCGGACGGTGCAGTACTACGACACCCGGGGCATCCTGAGTCCCAGTGAGCTGTCCGAGGGCGGACGGCGGCTGTATACCGACGACGACCTGCGGCAGCTGCGGATCATCTGCTTTCTGCGGGACATGGGGCTGCCCATCGACGCTATCGGCCAGCTGCTGGCCGAGGAGGAGCCGGGGCGGGTCATCCAGCTGCTGCTGGAGCAGCAGGAGCAGGAGGTGCGCCGCCAGCTGGCTCAGAGCCAGTCCCGGCTGAAAAAGCTGGAGGAGCTGCGGCGGCAGGTGCGGCAGCAGGAGCAGTTCTCGGTGGAATCCATCGGCGACATAGCGTACTTGATGGAGCGACGCACACAATTGAAACGGGTGCACACCGTCATGCTGCTGGCGGGACTGCCCATGTCGCTGTTGGAGGTGACGGGCGTTGTGCTGTGGATCGTCACCGGTGTCTGGTGGCCCTGCGCGGTCTATCTGCTGCTGTCGGTTCCCTTTGGCATTCTGATCAGTCGGTACTATTTCCGGCGGGTGGCCTACCTGTGTCCCCAGTGCCACACGGTGTTCCGCCCGGCGCTGAAGGAGGCGTTCTTCGCCCGCCACACGCCGTCGGCCCGGAAGCTGACGTGCGGCTGCTGCGGTTATCACGGCTTCTGTGTGGAGACGCTGGGAGGTGACGGGGTATGAGGAAATTTCTGACCCAATACCGTGCGCCCCTGCGGTTCACGCTGGCGCTGCTGCCTGTCGCCGCGGCGGCAGGCTATCTGGTGATCCGCTATCAGCTGGCGCTGTACGATCCGGCCACGCTGGCGGCCATGCTGGCCCAGCTGGGCAGCACGGCGGTGCTGCTGGCTGTGGGCACGGCGCAGACGGTGGTCTACGCCGCCGTGTGCGGCTTTTTCGGGTATCTTCTGGCGGAAAAGCTGGGGCTGATGCGGCCTTTCCGGCTGGAAAAGCGTCCGCTGCTGCGGACGCTGGCGGTATCGCTCCCGCTGGGGTTGCTGTTCAGTCTGGACTACTGGACGTTCGGCGTGTGGCTGCCGGGTACGGCGGTGCAGACCAGCGCGGCGGCGGGGCTGACGGTGTGGGGCTGGCTGTCCGCCATCCTCTACGGCGGCGTGATGGAGGAGCTGTTCATGCGGCTGTTCCTCATGAGCCTGCTGGCATTTCTGGGGTGGAGGCTGTTCTTCCGCCGGGAGAAGCAGCCGCCCACCCGGGTGATCGTGGCGGCTAACGTGCTGGCGGCGCTGCTGTTCGCGGCGGGGCATCTGCCTGCCACAGTGGGCATTTTCGGCACGCTGACGCCGCCGGTTCTGGTGCGGTGCTTCCTGCTGAACGGCGGGTTCGGCCTGGTGTTCGGGCGGCTGTACCGGAGGTACGGTATCCAGTACGCCATGCTCAGCCACGCGGTGCTGCACATTGTCAGCAAGCTAATCTGGACGATCTTTGCATAAGAAAGGAAAAACGCAATGGCCGATATCACGCTGTACGCCGCGCCTATGGAGGGGCTGACCACCTATCTGTGGCGGCAGGCTCACCGGACGATCTTCGGCGGTGTGGACAAGTATTTCACGCCGTTTCTGTCCCCCAACGCCAACCTGTGCTTCCAGCGGAAGGAGCTGGACGAGATACAGGGCGAGCCGGACACCGTGCCCCAGCTGCTGACCAACTGGGGCGACCACTTCGTGTGGGCGGCGCGGGAATTGCAGGCGCGGGGCTATGGCGAGGTCAACTTCAACCTGGGGTGCCCCTCCGGGACGGTGACGGCTAAGCGGAAGGGCTCCGGCCTGCTGGCCTATCCGGAGGAGCTGGAGCGGTGTCTGGACGAGATATTTGACAGTCTGCCGGATATGCGGGTGTCCATCAAGACCCGCATCGGAAAGAACGATCCGGAGGAGTGGGAAGCGCTGCTGGCGCTGTACGGCCACTACCCCATCCACGAGCTGATCGTACACCCCCGGATCCAGAAGGAGTTCTATAAGGGTACGGTGCATCAGGACGCCTTTGACCGGGCGCTGGCGGTATATCCGGGGCGGCTGGTGTACAACGGCGACCTGTTCACGGCGGCGGATGTGGCGGCGTTCCAAGGACGGTATCCTCAGGTGGACACAGTGATGGTTGGGCGGGGACTGATGGCCGATCCCGCACTGGGACGGCGGCTCCGGGGCGGCGCGGGAGCCGCCCGGCAGGAGCTGGAGCAGTATCACGACCGACTGCTGGAGGGCTATCGCCAGCGGCTCAGCGGTACGCCGCCGGTGCTGCACCGGATGCGGGAGCTGTGGAACTACCTCAACGAGCGGTTCGAGGAGGTGGAGCGGCCCCTGAAGGCCATCCGCAAAGCCAACGATCTGACGGCCTATGAAGCAGCGGCCAAGGAGATCTTGCGGAATTGTCCGATGAAATAAAAAAGAGACCGGCGAAGGCTACAATCTCATAGGTACACATTGTGGCCCAAGGGTGACTGATGCGAAAAGCTTCCGCAGGAATTTCCTGCGGAAGCTTTCTTTCGTTTTACCATCCTTCTTCCCACTCGTCCCAGGCTTCATCGAGGTCATCGTAGCCACCGTCTTCGTAGAGGTCTTCCGGATCGCCATAGTCCTCACGGAGACTTTGGCCGCTGCCGAGGCCGGTGTCGGTGGCGCTGCCTGAGTGGAAGGTTTGTCCCTCATAGGGCTGCGTGGGATAGTATTGCGAGAAGGATTTCAGCATGAACTCACTGTCCCCCTCCCACTGGGCGCACATACCGGCAGCGATCATCTCGCCGGAGTCATCGTACCAGTAGACGTTGATGTACTTGCGGTTCAGCTCCAGCTTGTCAAATTTCTTGCACTTCAGCTCTTTGTCAGGCGCACCCAGCGAAGTATAGGACAACGCCTTCATAGGCATACCCTCCACCGGAAGTTTGCCGCTATATTGAGCGTAGCTGGCAATCGGAGTGGTCGCTGCGGGTGGGCTGGCAGTTCCGGAGGCGGCGGGAGCCACTGCGGCAGGCTGTGCTTTGGGGATGTCCTGTACGGCAAGGAAAACCAACCAGCCCATTAGCACCGAACAAATTACAATGATTGCGATTTTGCTATATTTTGGGGTTGCCTTTGTTGTATCCTGCGCCGTTTCCGTTGGTGCAGATGCGGCAGATTGTACTGGTTTCATTGGTTTTATGTGTTCCTGCTGCGGCATTGGCTCGGCAGCATCTTTTTTCACAGGCTCTTGCGGTTTGGGGAGTATCTCCAGTACACGCTTGGTTTTCTCTGGCGGCCACGGGGCAGTGTCGTGGGTATAGTTACCTACATCGTGAACAACACCCTCTTTTAGTTCGCTATTTTTGCCGTAAGGCACACGCACATGGTCACCTTTTTTCACAGGCAGTCCGGCGGTCAGGTAGGCATAGCGGCGGCCATTGCCCACTTGCACGAAGCAGTAGCAATACGTCGGTGTACTATCATCGGCGTTCGCGTATTCTTCCATTAGAGAATCGAACTCGTCCGGATTTTCATGCCACCCCTCTCGCGGCAGCGGATTTGATTGCAGCAGGGCATACAGATGCTCCGCCAGCCCTGTTTTTCCCTGTTCAAGGGCAGCTTGGATCAGGTATAGGTGCAGCGTACACACATAGTTGCTGCGAAATACCATTTCCGCAAGGGTATCATCTTTCCGGACAGCGTCCAGCAACGGAGCAAGGACATCTTCGTTATAGTCCTCATGCTCCCACAGAAAGTCCAGCAGATAGAAGAAATCCTCCGCACGATGTGAATCTCGCCACGGCTCCTGCTTTTCCGGCAGGGATCGCCACATGGCGATAGCCTTTTGCGGGTCGGTACGGTAGACTTTTTCCAGAAGCTGTGCCCCCATTATACCAGAAAGAGTCTCGCTTTCGTACTCGTCCTTCAGTTCCGGAAACTGCTCCACGATACGCTCTACAGCAGAGTCAAAGAAGATAGGATGCTCCGGAGTATCCTCATTTTCGCTGGGTTCTACCGTGAGAGTGAGGGTGATCTCCTTGGGGATATGGACGGTCTTTGCGGCGTTGCGCTGCTCAAGGATGTAACCGGGGATAAAACCGCTGTCGCCGCACCAGCCGCATTCCCATATGTCTTTGCGCAGGATCACATTCGGTGCGCCGCAGGTCGGACAGTTCATGGAAATACCTCCTTTTGTTCAGCATAGCACACAGCTACTCACTACGCAACGCCGAGATATTTCTCAAAGAAACGAGAAAGCCGCTGGATAACGCCCTGCTTCTTTTCGGTGCGGTTGCCGCCGCCGAAGCGCGAAACAGGCGGCATCAGCTTGTCGATGTCTGTGCCGGTGGTTTTCAGCGCACCATCACGGAAAGAGTTTGCCAGAAAACGGCGGGTCTCATCAGGCTTTAATCGCTCCTCTTCGATGATATTCTCCAGATCAGTTTCCTGCTGCTGGTGGACATAGAGATGCCAATCCCGGTCTACCTCGGTAGAAGCGTTGATGGTGTCGATAAAACCTTCGATAAGGTCTTTCTTGCTGCGGAGTTGGATGCTGGAGTCGATGGCACGGTCGATAGCGCCCAAAATCTCCTTATCTGTGCAGTTAGAGTCATGATACCGTGCCACCAGAATCAGGATATAGTCAATATTGATCTCCACCTGACGGATCAGTTCCATCTCGAACTCAATGTCGTCGTTGATGTTCTCCTTGTCCCCGTCGTCCTTGGGGCGGAACTTCTGGTAGAGGTCGATATACATACTTTGATAATCCTGAAAATGCCGCTCCGCCAATATCTCGCTCCCGGCGAATTGGTCGAAGGTGCTGAGAATATTTTTCAGCCGCAGGATCTTGCCGTAGAGCTGGATAAAGTCTTTCTGTTCCTGCTCTCCTATGATGGGCTGCCCCACAGGGAACTCGGTAACAAGCTGGTCGATCAAGTCCTGATACCCCGGAACATCGTGACCTCTGTTATCAACATAGCCGGAGTAGTAGGAATTGTAATCTTTCAGCAATACGATGCCGCTGGCATTCCGGTCGCCAAAGAGCGCCAGCGCGTCCTCGGTGGCTTTTTGCAGGTCACGGAAGCAGACGATGTTGCCGAAGGTTTTGACGGAGTTGAGAATACGGTTCGTGCGGGAAAACGCTTGGATCAGACCGTGCATTTTCAGATTCTTATCCACCCACAGCGTATTCAGTGTGGTGGCGTCGAAGCCGGTCAGGAACATATTGACCACAATGAGAATATCCACTTCGCGGTTCTTTACCCGCATGGACAGATCTTTGTAGTAGTTCTGGAACTTGTCCGCCGAGGTATCATAGTTCGTATGAAACGCCTCGTTGTAGTCCTTGATGGCCTCGTCCAGAAAATCTCGTGAAGGCTTGTCCAGCGCATCGGTGTCAAAGCCCTCTTCCGCCATCACGTCCTCAGGATCGTCCTCGTTGGCAGCAAAGCTGAAGATGGTGGCGACGGTCAGCTCACGGCCCCGCTCAGTCAACTGTCGCTTGAACTCCGTGTAGTATTTCATGGCCATGGGGATGGAGCCGACCGCAAAAATGGAGTTAAAGCCCGCCGTGCGCTGGCCTTTGAGTGTATAGAAGCTGTTGCGCTTTGTCTTTTGGTCAAAATGCTCCAGCGTGTAGCTGACGATCTCCCTGATACGCTCTGGCGCGCCCATTGCTTTTTCGATGTCGATGGCCCGCACCTGCGCGTCCTTGATGGTGTCTTTCTCCTTCACCGTGTTCACATAGTCGATGCGGAAGGGCAGAACATTGCCGTCGTTGATGGCATCCACAATGGTGTAGGTATGGAGCTTATCACCGAAGGCCTGGGGCGTGGTACGCATATCAGGCGCACCGCCGGAGGAGGCGTTGACGGCGAAAATAGGTGTGCCGGTGAAGCCGAAAAGATGATAGGTCTTGAATGCCTTTGTGATGGCCCGGTGCATATCACCGAACTGACTGCGGTGGCACTCATCGAAGATGATAACAATGTGCTGGCGGAAAACAGGGTGAGTCTTATTCTTCCGCACGAAGATGTCCAGTTTTTGGATGGTGGTGATGATGATATGTACGTCAGGATCACCCATCTGCCGCTGGAGCACGGCGGTGCTGGTGTTGCTATTGGCCGCGCCCTTCTCGAAGCGGTCGTACTCCTTCATGGTCTGATAATCCAAATCTTTTCTGTCCACCACGAACAGCACCTTGTCGATGTCGGGCAGGCGGGAGGCCAGCTGCGCCGTTTTGAAGGAGGTCAGCGTCTTGCCGCTGCCGGTGGTGTGCCAGATGTAGCCGCCGGCCTCGATGGTGCCACCTTTTTTATAGTTAGAGGACACCTCGATGCGGTTGAGTATCCGCTCCGTGGCGGCGATCTGATAGGGCCGCATCACCAGCAGCAGGTTTTCCGCCGTGAACACACAGTAGCGGGTCAGGATACTCAGCAGCGTGTGCTTGGCGAAAAACGTCTTGGTAAAGTCTACCAGGTCGGGGATAGTCTTATTGTTGCCGTCCGCCCAAAAGGAGGTAAACTCGAAGCTGTTGCTGGTCTTTTTGCTCTTATTGCGGTTCTCGTTCGTCTCCTTGATGTGGCTGTTGCGGGTGGTGTTGGAGTAGTACTTGGTGTGGGTGCCGTTAGAGATGACAAATATCTGCACATACTCATACAGGCCGCTGGAGGCCCAAAAGCTGTCCCGCTGGTAGCGCTTGATCTGGTTGAACGCCTCCCGGATGGCCACGCCCCGGCGCTTCAGCTCGATATGTACCATAGGCAGGCCGTTGACCAGCACGGTCACATCGTAGCGCACATCCCGGTGGCCCGCTCCCTCCTCGTACTGGTTGATGACCTGCAAATGGTTGTTGTGGATGTTCTTTTTGTCCAGCAGATAGATGTTTTTGCTGGCACCGTTGTCCTGGCGCAACACCTGCACATGGTCGCTCTGTATCTTGCGGGTCTTTTCCATGATGCCCTCGTTGGCGCTGGCAATGCAATCCTTGAAGAAACGCTCCCACTCCGCGTCGGTGAAGGTGTAGTCGTTCAGCTTCTCCAACTGGCGGCGCAGATTGGCGATGAGCGCCGCCTCGTCGTGGATGGTCAGGTATTCATAGCCCTGGGCGGTCAGCATATGGATGAATTCCTGCTCCAGCGCGGCCTCGCTCTGGTAGCTCTCCGACCGCCGCGTCTCCGGGGTATACTCCGCCACCACCGTACTCTCGCCGGTGGCGGCGATGAGGTTGTATTGGGACATAGGAATTTCCTCCTACTTGCAGCTTTTCAGCTTTTCATAACTCTCTTTTATCTGCGCAAGAGAATCTGGAGTAAGTTTTCCGCTTTCTTCGTCAACTTCGAGACTTTCAGGCATACAACTTTTCAAATCAGCAAATAGGTCATCCCGCATAACTTGTCGGCCAAGAGCTTGTACTAAGTAGTAGCGAACATCAACCACCTTAATATTGTTCTTTTCATCGCGCCCTGTGATAGTAAGTTCCATTTTTTTGTTGTATCTTACTCCACCATACCCGTTGTAAAAGCCGTCATCAGCCAAATGACGATAGTTTTTTCTTCCTTTTACGCCTTGTTTATAACCTTTTTCACCTTTTTGCCAATAAAGCTCTGGGTTTTTAATAATCACAATAGTCTCCTCCTCTATTCAGTTGCTTCCTTAAACGTCAGCAGTTTGTCGCGGTAGTATTCATACTGTTTTTGGCGGGCGGCAAGTTCCGCCGTGAGTTCCGCCGTGAGTTCCGTGAAGTTGTCCAAAATGCGGACGATCTCCTGCTGGACAGGCAGCGGCGGAAGGGGGATGCGGAACTGCTCAACTTGTTTCTTTGAAACAGCAGGTATGCTGCCCTTTTGCTGCTCTCCGAGCAATTTTGATTCTCCACTTTTTAGGCAGTAATAGACATAATTCCAATCAACATTGCTATCAGTAATGTCAACACTATAGCAGCTATTTCCAGACCAAAAGTTTGTAAATACTCTGTTGACATATCCTGCATTTGCACCACGCGCGCTAATAATGATTTTATTCGCGGTTCTGTTAAAATCATCGTAGAACCCCGTGTTAGCTGTACCTCCGTTGTAGACAGGATATTGTCCATCTATGGTCTGCTTGTTTTTGTGTACAAATTCGCCTATTGCAATTTTGGCAACGTCTTTAAGCTCAGAGTATACAACTCCATTAGGACAAAATTCCGAAATGAGATTTTCAAGATTTGTCATGCTTCTTACCTCTCAGTTTTTCAAAATAATCCCGCAAAGTATGGTGCATCTTTACCTCATACCGTAGGCTGTTACAGTACTCCTCTGCATCAGCAAACGCCTTGAACAAATTCTTTTGTGCCGACTTGACTCCTTTTGGGTCGCTTAAGGTAACAAATGCCTCTACAAAGGCTTTTAATGCTGATTTGACTCCCAAAAGAGGCGTATTTCCGTTCAAGCCAAATAACATCTGTATTGTTGTGAATAGTTCAATATCTTTATTGAGACAATCCATCGCGTATTTCCCGCCCATATTTCCAACTTGGCTCAATTGTGTGCGCTTTTCGCTGTCAAAAACTCCATGAATATTGAGGTACTCCTGCTGACACCGGATTCTCGGATTCAGGCCCGGTTGTAAATCAAACGAATCAAAGTTATTCGCAAAATCGGAGAATTCTTTCAGTATCATAAGTTTTTGATAACATTCAAGCCGCTTTTCAAACAATGAAATCCTATTTTGCTTTTTCGCTATAGAATTTGAGATACATAGTGCGACAATTGCCGTGATAACAGAGACGGTCGAAATGGCAATAGATGCAAAACCCTCGTTGGTGTTGCACCATTCAATAGCTTCGGCAATTAGCTGAGTGACCATTTCCTCACCCCTCGATCTCCGCCACGATTTTGCTGATCTCCTCCCGCAGCACCTGCTCCCGTGCCACGATCTGCTCGATCTCCGCGTTCAGCTTCACAATGTCGATGACCTCGCGGGTGTCCTCCTGCTCCACATAGGTGGACACGGACAGGTTATAGTCCTGCGCGCCGATCTCATCGTTGGGCACCAGACGGGCGAAGTGCTCCTTGTCCGTCCGCTCGGCAAAAGCGCCCAAAATGGTCTCGATATTTTCCTCTGTCAGCTTGTTGCTGTTCGTGACCTTGACGCACTGCTTGCTGGCGTCGATAAACAGCGTGGCGTTGTCCGCCTTGGATTTTTTCAGCACCATGATACAGGTGGCGATGGAAGTGCCGAAAAACAGGTTGTCCGGCAGCTGGATAATGCAGTCGATAAAATTGTTATCAATAAGGTACTTGCGGATCTTCTTTTCCGCGCCGCCGCGGTACATCACGCCGGGGAAGCAGACGATGGCGGCAGTACCGTCTGTTGCCAGCCAGCTCAGCGCGTGCATGATGAAGGCAAGGTCGGCCTTGGACTTGGGCGCCAGCGCACCGGCGGGGGAAAACCGGGGGTCGTTGATGAGGGTGGCGTTCTCGTCGCCCTCCCACTTGATGGAGTAGGGCGGATTGCTGACGATGGCCTCGAAGGGCTCGTCGTCCCAGTGCTGCGGCGCGGTAAGAGTGTCCCCGTGGGCAATATCGAACTTATCGTAGTCGATGTCGTGGAGGAACATATTGATGCGGCACAGGTTGTAGGTGGTGATGTTGATCTCCTGGCCATAAAACCCCTGGCGCACATGGTCGCGGCCCAGTATCTTGGCGGCCTTCAGCAGCAGGGAGCCGGACCCGCAGGCGGGATCGTAGACTTTGTTGATCTCCGTCTTGCCATAGATGGCGATACGGGTCAGCAGCTCGGACACCTCCTGGGGCGTGAAGTACTCGCCGCCGCTCTTGCCGGCGTTGGAGGCGTACATACCCATCAGGTACTCGTAGGCATCGCCAAAAGCGTCGATGGTGTTGTCCTGATAATTGCCCAGCTTCATGTCGCCCACGCCGTTCATCAGCTTCACCAGCCGCTTGTTGCGCTCGGCCACCGTGCCGCCCAGCTTGTTGCTGTTCACGTCCATGTCGTCGAACAGGCCCTTGAAATCGTCCTCGCTGTCGCTGCCCTTGGCGGAGTCCTCGATGGCGGTGAAGATGGCCTCCAGCGTTTCGTTGAGGTTTTCGTCCAGCGGTGCGCTCTTGCGGACGTTGGCAAACAGTTGGCTGGGCAGGATGAAAAATCCTTTTGTTTCGATCAGGTCTGCCCGAGCCTGCTCCGCATCAGCGTCAGACAGGGCGGCGTAGTCGAATGTGGCGTCACCGGCCTCGCGCTCGCCCTCGTTGATGTAGTTGGCGAAGTTCTCGGAAATGTAGCGGTAAAACAACATTCCCAAAACGTACTGCTTGAAGTCCCAGCCGTCCACGCTGCCCCGCAGGTCGTTGGCGATGCTCCATATGGTGCGGTGAAGCTCCTCGCGCTCCTGCTCTTTTCTGTTATCCGCCATGGTATGCCCCTCCTCGTTATCTCGACTAATAAGTTTCTTATTTCTTTTTGATTGAAGTAATAAGAATTATATCACTTCGCTTGTTTTGTGGCAAGAATCTTATTAGTTTTTGTTGAAAGTGATAATATTGCTTATACTATTGCCAAGAGGTGAGGCAATATGGTCGGGGAACGTTTGGCGGAAGTCCGGAAAGACAATCACGATACACAGGCAGCACTGGCGGAACGGCTCAACGTTTCGCTGGCGGCTGTTCGGAGTTGGGAACAGGAAAAGAGCTCACCATCCCACGACGCGCTGGTGGCCATTTGCCGGATGTACCGCATATCGGCAGATTACCTGCTGGGGCTCTCAGACGTTGATCCCGCCTACGATCCGCGGGGCAACCAGCGGCGTTTCACAGACGAGGAGTGGCGCGCCCTGCGGGAGTATGAGGAATTTCTGCTGTGGAAGCGGAAAAAGAACGGGACAAAGAATAGAAAGTAAAACAAAAAGGTATGGCAAAAGCGTTTTGCCATACCTTTTGTTTTCCGATGTTCGCTTCTTTTCGTTGACTTGTCAAAAGGTGTGTGGTAGTTGTTTGTGCTACCAAAACGAAAGGAGAACGCACAAATGAAAAAGATCACGCTACTGGTAGTCAGCATATTGCTGCTCCTCGCGGCCTGTGGGCATGTGGAGAGCAGCCCAACAAAGGCACCGCCACAGGCAACTGTGGCACAGGAGGATGCCCAGCAGCCGCAATTGACGCCTGCTCCCGTCACGGCAGTGCAAGAGCCGGACACGGCATCGGTCACACCACAGAAGCAACCCACAGAGGAAAAAGCTCCTCAGACGGAAACTATCCAACAAGCAGTTCAGACTGTTGAACCGGTCAAAGAACCCACACCCTCAGCGGACATTCCCTCCGAGACTGTCCATGCCAAGACGGGCTATGTGGATCCAGAGCCTACACCGGAATCGGAACCTGCTCCCGCACCAACAGCCCCGGCAGACCGGCAGGCGGCTATCGATGCGGTCAACGCCTATGCGGTAACGCAGTACGGTGTGGTCACAGACAGCGGCTTGTCGCTGGACAACAGCGCCTACCGCTTCCCCGCCGCGGTGCCGGTGGACGCCTCGCAAGCAACGCTGGAGGCCAAGGCACGGGACATGGTGGACTTCACCTTCTGCCAGCTCATGATACAGGTAGGGCGGGACAGTGTGGCAGACGCCGGTTTCCACTGCAACGTCTGTATCGTGGAGGATGGCGGGAGCCTGCTGATCTATGTCCTCTACGACGGCTGAGGTGGGGTATGCAAGAACTGCTGAAATCCTTATACCGCGTCTACTGTGAGCGAAAAGGCCAGTATGACCTCCCGCCAGAGGCCGAAGATGCCTTCCGAAGCTTGGTCAAGCGCCTGTCCAAAGAGGACAAGCACCTGTTACTGATCGCCGAGGACGCTCACAACATGGTGGCTGAACAGGTGGCGGAGCGAAGCTTCCTCTGCGGCTTCCGGCTGGCAGCGTTGCTGACGGTAGAACTCATAGTAGACACCGAAGAATAACGGAACAATGCCTGGCTGCGAACAATCTGCAGCCAGGCATTGTTTTCCCGTCTCTTGATACGCTTTAACGCTGTAAACTACCATCCCGATAATGGCTTGCAAATACGCTATAGCCAGCAGCTATTACCTTGACGAGAAATCATCTGGCTGGTATCATTAAAATATATCGAAGTATTATATGACAAAAGAAGGAGGAGTATATGGAGATTTCTGATTCTGTTCGGCTGACTCTTCGGGACTGGTATCAGCATGAATTTGATGCGGCAATGATGAACGTATGCCACGCAGTTGAAGGTACGGCGGTAAGGACATTTGACGGAAAGGGATTTGGCAAAAACGCAATTTTTACAAATTTTTTGCGAGACAATTATGACATATTGGGAGTATGCGTAGCACCAGGGGTGAATTTTGCAACGTCAAGATTTAAGATGACTCTTCCTAATCCAAAGGCGACGGGTGGGTTGCCCGACATCGCAGATATCATTTATGGCGTACACAGATGTAATCACGATCACGGTCAAGCGTTACCTGAAGGATGTGAATTAATTGCGAATAATGGCAATCACCCCTGTATGTATCTTGGAAACGGCAAGGTTCGCTTAAGCAGACAAGTTATCCTTGGGCTGCTACTTACCGTTGTGCTTGCTCCTGTAAATAGGGGTTTAAAAAACCCAAAATTGGATGAGTGCGGCATTTTAATTAAAACTGATAAGCATGAATTGCCTTTGATGATAAATGATCTATGGGGACGAGCTGACTTCTTTAGAGGCAAAATACTTCCGCTCTTTCCGCCTCCTGTGCTTACACTCGACTGTAGTGGAATAGAGGACTGAAAGGCATAGAATAGCACAATTTAGTTTTTCATCAGGAAAAAGATCAACCATAAGAGATAGAGGGTGAGCAGACCCATGGCCTGCTCACCCTCTATCTCTTATGGTACATCAATAATCCGCAGCGCTTCCTCCTGAGACAGCTTGCCATACAGGCAGGCGTCTCTGGCCTTGGTGGCGGCTTGTAGCCACTCATAGTATTCAAATAACGTCAGATCTTTTTCTGACAAGGCCTTTCCCTCCAATGCCCGTTCATAGCGCTTATACATTCGCCGCTTGGCCCGGTCAAAGGTCTGGATGACGGTATGGTTCATGGCTGCGATCTGATGCTTCAGCTTCGGCGCGACCTGCTTGCAGGTACGATCATCCTTGAAGATGCGGTCGCAGTACAGTGTCCGCTGTTTTGTTTTCGGGATAAAATACCGGCCGCAGCACTGACACATTTGCAGCCGTGGCTTTGCCATGATGAAATGGATCAGCAAAAAGGCGAGATAGTTCGACTCTGAAGCGAAAACATATTGTGTGGTCAGTTCCTCGCCCAGTGATACCATCTGCGTAACATAGCACTCTTTCAAGTACGGAAACTTCTCGCCTGCGTCAAATTCCTTACCGTCCAGCATGGAGAAGAACACATCGTTCAGCTGAAAATGGAACCACATCGGATCGACAATAGCCTGCAGTACCCCTGCTTTGGTATCATCGGCGGTAGCAAGGTCTCGCCAATCGGGGCGAAGCACACCGTGAAAAAGCAGCGTTGCCAGCAACGTGCCAGACAGCGGATTCTCCTCTGTCAGTGTGTCGACCAGATCTTCCGTCACATCGCAGAACAGCTCATAGGCGTTGATCTCCTCCTGCGTATAGGTGTGTTCAGATGGCGAGGGGAGGTACATCGCAATGGTCGCCAGATACTTTCCGACCTCACTATACGGGTCAAAGCACAGCTCAGAAAAGAGGATGAGCTCATCCGCAATCGTCGTCTTTTCTAACACCATCGTTCCGGAAGGCGTCACAAGTGTCCGCTCCACGTCGCCATTGGGAAGTATGGATATGTAAAGTCCTTCCAGCATAACGACCTCCTGTTGAACAGCGGGAGTGACTTTTCTCGATTTTGGCAAAAGTCACTTTGAGATTCAGAACAGTTTTTTTCTTCTGTTACAGTATATCACACCCCGGAAAATAATCCAAGAAGGAGTTGATATACAACATGGATCACCAACATCTCTACACCATTGACGCGGACACGCTTATGTCCACGTCGCTGCCACCCCTCCGGTTCGTCATAGACCGGCTGCTGCCGCAGGGAGTAAACGTCCTCGCAGGGTCATCCAAGATCGGCAAATCGTGGCTGGCGCTGTGGCTGTGTCTACAAGTTGCAAAGGGCGAAAGCGTCTGGGGCCTCGCCACACACGGCGGCACGGTGCTCTATCTCTGTCTGGAGGACAACTTCACCCGCATCCAGAATCGTCTGTTTCAGATCACGGATGACGCGCCGGAAACGCTGCACTTCGCCACCATCGCCGCGGGGCTCTATTCAGGCTTGCAGGAACAGCTCACCAACTTTCTCGCACAGCACCCCGACACGTCGCTGGTGGTCATTGATACCTTCCAGCGCATCCGCGACGGCAACGACACCGGCCCTCCCTACGCCAGCGACTACCGTGATGTCACTGCGCTGAAAGCGATCGCCGACAAGCACAGCATTTCTCTGCTGTTAGTACATCACACGCGGAAGCAGCAGGCCGACGATCCTATGGACAAGATCTCCGGTACGACAGGCATCAGTGGTGCTGCCGACAACAATTTTGTGCTGGAAGCACACAAGCGTGGATGCAGCGAAGCAACGCTGGCCTGCATGGGACGTGACATCGAGCACATGGAGCTGTCGCTGAAATTTGACAAAGCCAACTTTGTCTGGACGCTGACAGCGCCGGTGGAAGCAGAGCACATCCATGTCGATCCGGAGGCACTTTCCCTCTCTGCGTTCTTACACACGCTGGGCAGCTTCGAGGGAACGGCCACGGAATTGAGTGAGCGGCTGGAAGCACAGACCGGTGAAAAGCTGACGCCCAGCGTGCTGTCCAAGCGGTTGGTAAAGTACGCCGCGGTACTGGAGCAGGAGGGTGTCCGTGTCGTCAGCACACGGACAAGAACTGCGCGTTCACTGAGCATCCTGTGCCTCCCGCGTGACGGGAGTGACGGCAGTGACGGGAAAAAGTGATATAGGGGGTATGTGGAATTTCCCGTCACACCTGTCACAGCCGTCACGGAGGAAAATGTACGATTTTATTCCGATTTCACCTGGAGAACAAACGGCTTATTTCACCCCGAAAAATTGCGATTTTGGAGCAAAACAAGAGGAGAAAAAGGAAAATTCCCAGCCACACCGCACCTCGCACCCGTTGCCCGCCGTGTTGCCGCCTGTGGGCCGATTTGTGGCCTCGCAGGGTGGAGGTGGGGTACGGATACCACCCGGCCTATTTTGGAGCGTGTCGGGGAGCTTTTCGGTACGCCGAAAAAGCAGCAGGAGAAAGGGGTGGCGTCGTGCGCGCCCCCACCCCAGCCACTTCTGCCCACAGTGCGGGCAGTTGCGGGATTCCACCACCGGCGTTGTAGGGCGGCATTTTCGGTGGGCGGTGGGGGCAAAAACAGAAAAAGTCCCGCAGTTACGGAACAACCTGCGGGGTCACAGCAAAACTTCAAGGAGGAAAATGAAAATGACAAACAACAAAGAAAAGTACGCTTTTTGGCTCACGCCGGAAGCGAAGAAAATGGTCGAATCAGATGTCACTTTGGGCAACTGCGGCAGCCAGAGCGAGTTCGTAGAGAAGGCCGTTCGGTTCTATGATGGCTACCTGAAGGCACAAAATGCCGGTGCGTTTCTGCCCCACGCGGTGGCTGACGTTCTGGAGGGGACGCTGGGCGTGTTCGCAAACCGCATGGCCAAGCTGCTGTTTAACCTGGCTGTCGAGCACAATATTACCAACCACTTGCTGGCCGCCGACGTGGACATGAGCCGTGATGACTACAACAAGATGCGCGGCAACAGTGTCCGTGAGATCAACAGCACACGGGGTACCATCTCGCTGAAAGATGTGATTCGGGAGGACAACTATGACTGATTATGAAGAATACAAGCAGACCAATATGCTGGGCAGCTACCAGCCGGAACGTGCTCTACTGCGTAAGACAGACGATGGCGTACAGCCCGTGTTCCGTGACGCGGCGTACTACTATGACGAGGATGCTGTCGTTGTGGAGCGGAACATGATGGTGGGCAAGCACTGCTTCCACGTCACCTCCATCTTCCCCAGCCAGCCTACCGCTACCGCCACGAAGAAGCTGCTGGCCTACATCGACGCAAGCATAGAGAAGGAAAACCGGTAAATCTTTCAGTAGACTTTGGACGAGCCTTGCGGTATGTTGTGTGTACCGCATCGGCTTGCCCTTGAAGAAAGGAGGCAACATGGCAAGTCAAATCACAGCCAATATCATCAAAAATGGAGAACCGGTGGACATTCTATATGGCCGCTTGAGTCAGGAGGATGACCACGCCGGTGACAGCAACAGCATCGTCAACCAGCGCAGCTATCTGGAGAAGTACGCCGCTGACAATGGCTTCCCGAACCCCGTATTCATGGCGGACGATGGCTACAGCGGCACCAACTTTGACCGTCCCGCATGGCAGGATATTGTGACACTCATCGAGGCGGGGTTGGTACGCACCCTGATCGTGAAGGACATGTCCCGGCTGGGTCGTGAGTACCTGAAGGTCGGTGAGCTGACGGAACTCTACTTCCCATCAAAGGGCGTTCGCTTCATCGCGGTCAACGACGGCGTGGATTCTCTGGTAGAGAGCAGCAGTGACTTCAATCCTATCCGCAATTGGGCCAATGAGCTCCACGCCAAGGACACCAGCCGCAAGGTGCGTTCCGTGAAGCGGATGCAGGCGGAGAACGGCGAACGCTTAGGCGGCAAGCCGCCCTATGGCTACCGCAAGCGGGATGGTGACAGTAAACATATTGTTCCTGACGAGGAGACAAAGGGGATCGTTCAGCGCATCTTTCAACTCTGCTCTGAGGGCAAAGGTCCCTGTCAGATCGCCCGTATGCTGAAAGCGCAGCAGGTACTCAACCCTACCAACCAGTACTACCAACAGACTGGCGTAGCCTGCACACGGCTGGATACCACGCGACCCTACCACTGGTGCGGCGCAACGGTGGCGGACATTCTCTCCAACCCCGTATACCTTGGCCACACGCTAAATATGCAGAGCAGCACACTGTCCTACAAGAACAAGAAGGTCATTCACCGCCCGCCGGAAGAACAGGTGCTGGTGAAGAACACCCACGAGGCCCTCGTCGACCAAGAGTTGTGGGACACTGTGCAGCGCATCCGTGAGCACAAACGACGCCCACCCAAGCACATGGATGAGCCGGGACTGTTCGCCGGACTGGTCTACTGCGCCGACTGCGGCGGGTACATGGTGCTGTGCCGCACTGGTAAAATGAAGCCAGAGCAGTACTATTTCCGCTGCTCCACCTACGGCAAGCGGGGCAAGGATGCCTGTACACCCCACCATATTACAGAAGCCAACTTGAAAGCCATCGTGCTGGATGACCTACGGCGGGTGACGCATTTCGCAAGGACAAAGAAGCACCAGTTCGCCGCCTACATCAACCGCAAGAACACAGCACAGCTTCGCAAGGAGATGACCGCCACCCAGCGGGAGCTGGACAAAATGGTGAAACGGAACGCGGATCTGTCGGCCTTGTTCAAGCGGCTCTACGAGGACAATGTGCTGGGCAAAATCAGCAACGAGCAGTTCCGAATGCTGTCCGCCGACTACAACGCCGAGCAGAAGCAGTTGGCAGCGTCCATTCCAGAGAAGCAGGCAAAGCTGGAGAAACTGAAAGCCTCCGCTGCCAACGTGGACGTCTTCATCGAGAAGGCCAGCCGATACACAGAGATAGCTGAACTGGCGCCGGAGCTGCTGTGGACGTTCATTGAACGCATCGACATTGGTGAGAGGCCGGGCCGCTACAACCGCAACGGTATGCAGGAGGTGCGGATCATCTACCGCGATATCGGCGTCGTGGACAGCACCCTGTCAGCAGAAGACGCGGAGAACGCCGAAGTACACTTCATTCCTTCTCTGGAAATGGTCGTACAGCAGATGGCGTCGCAGACGCAGGTGTCGTAAGCGCAGAAATCAAGACAGAAAAAAGAACAGGCAGGCAGCGGCTTACGCCACTGCCTGCCCATACAAAGGTCAGGTCACTTTGTGTACCTATGAAAGATGCCAGAATGCCGGTCTCTTTTTTATTTCCAATATAGGAAGCCGTTGGCTCCCTTGTGTAAAGGGAGCTGTCACCGAAGGTGACTGAGGGATTGTCCAATTCATGAAGCAGTTTCGGACAACCCCTCCGTCACGACTTACGCCGTGCCACCTCCCCTTACACAGGGGAGGCTTTGTCTTTATTCGTCGTCCAGTCTCCGCAATCCCGCCACGTCGGACACTGGCAGAGAGAAGCTGATGGCGCCTGCCGCCGTGGAGGGGCCGGCGTCCTTATTGATGGCGTTCATGATGGCGGCCTTCTCCTTGCCGCTGGCCACGATGTAGATCACGTCCTTCTCGTTGGCCAGCGTCACGCCGAAGAATTTCTCGGTGCCGATGGCGCCGGTGCCCTTGGCGTGCAGCACCGTGCCGCCGCCTGCTCCCGCGCTGCGGGCCGCGTCCATCACCATGTCGGAATGACCCTCGTTCAGGATCACCACGATCAGTTCATAATCAAAGTTCATAGTCGGTACACCTCCGGTAGCGGACTTTCCGCCGTCTGTCAGATAGGCAAGCGTCCGGCCGCTGCTGACGCTTTTCAGGGGCACGGCCAGCATCAGGCCGTTGCCGGGAATGTCGATAAACAGCTTGCGCTTGGCGGCGCGGAACAGCTGCTTCATGCTGTCGGTTCCCACCACAGCGCCGGTGACGGCCTTTTCCGTCCGGGACAGGCCGTACAGCGCCAACTGCTGGGGTGTTGCCGTGCCCCGGCCCAGCATGGTAGTCACAAGGTTCAGTCCCGCGTCGCGGTACAGGGCGGCCATGTCCTCCGCCCGGTCGCGGTCGGTAATGCTCATCAGATAGTACAGTTCCATGTCAGGCCACCTCCCACAGTTCGATAACGCCCTCGTTGCTGAATACGGGCGCGGATTCCTGCGCACTGTTGCGGCGGGTCTTGACCACGTAGATGGCGCCCATGACCTGCACCACGATCAGGGGCATCATGGCCACCAGCGCCACAAGGCCGAAGGCGTCGGTCATCACATTGCCGCCCAGCGCCGTGGTAGCGCCCATGGCAAAGGGCAGCATGAAGGTGGCGGTCAGCGGGCCGGAAGCCACGCCGCCGGAGTCGAAGGCGATGGCGGTGAAGATGCTGGGGACGAAAAAGCTGAGACCCAGCGCGATGATATAGCCCGGCAGCACGAACCACAGAATGGAGATGCCGGTCAGGACGCGCACCATGGCAAGTCCCATGGCGGCGGCCACGGCGATGGACAGGCTCATACCCATGGCCTTGGAGGAAATAGCGCCGGCGCTCAGCTCCTCCACCTGCTTGTTCAGCACGTGGACGGCAGGCTCGGCGTTGATGATGAACCAGCCCATCAGGGTGGCCAGCGGGATCATCAGAAGGCCAAGACCCTCCTCCACGATGACGCCGCCCAGCACGTAGCCCAGCGACGAGAAGCCCACGTTGACGCCCGTCAGGAACAGCACCAGACCTACATATGTATAGCCCACGCCGATAAGGATGCGCAGCAGGGGCAGCTTCCGCAGATGCAGCGAGAAGATCTGGAACAGCAGGAAGAACACGCAGATGGGCAGCAGGGCGATGGCCACCTCGCCCATCATGGCGGGCAGCTCCTCCAAATAGCTGTAGCCCACGGTGAGGGTATTTTCAAAGCTGTTGACCACCGTTTCCGAGGCAGAGGCGGTGTTTTCCGGGTACAGGAAGCCCAGCAGCAGCACCGCCAGAATGGGGCCGATGGAGCACAGCGCCACCAGACCGAAGCTGTCGGACTTGGCCTTTTCGTCGCTTCGGATGGAGGCAACGCCCACGCCCAGCGCCATGATGAAGGGCACCGTCATGGGGCCGGTGGTCACGCCGCCGGAGTCAAAGGCCACGGACAGGAAGTCCGGGTCGGACAGGGCGGCCAGAATAAACACGATGGCATAGAAGATCAGCAGCAGCGTCCGCAGGGAGATGCCCAGCAGGATACGCAGCATGCAGATGGTCAGGAAGATGCCCACGCCCACGGACACCGTGAGGATCAGCATGGTCTTGTCGATGCCCGGCACGTTCTGGGCCAGGACTTGCAGGTCAGGCTCGGCAATGGTAATGACCACGCCCAGAACGAAGGCCAGCACCAGAATGAGCCACAGGCGGCGGGATTTGGTCATCTTCGCGCCCACCAGATTGCCCATCTGGGTCATGGACAGCTCCGCGCCCAGCGTGAACAGGCCCATGCCCAAAATCAGCATGACCGCGCCCACCAGAAAGGCCAGCATCAGTCCGCTGCCCACGGGAACGAAGAAGAAACACAGCACCGCCACGATCAGGGTGATGGGCAATACGGAATCCACCGCTTCCTTCAGTTTACTGTTGATGATTTTACGACTGGTCAAGATAACGCTCCTTCTCTCAAGTTTGATAGTGGCGCGCCGTTTCCCGGTGCGCCACGATAGATACCCGAGAATAGTATACCGTAAAACAGCGGCGGGAGCAAGTTAAAAACCTGACAAGGGCCAAAAATTGGTAAAAAGTTTACATTTGCTCAGAAAAACAGCCGCACGCACCACGCCGCCGCCAGAAAGCCCACAAAATCCGCCGTCAGGGCGGCGGGCACGGTATAGCGGATCCTCCGCACCCCCGCCGCGCCGAAATAGACGGCGATGGTGTAAAACGTGGTCTCGGTGCAGCCCAGCATCACCGCCGCCGTGCGGCCCACGGCGCTGTCCGGGCCGTAGGCGGCCATCAGCTCGCTGCCCGCCGCCAGAGCGCCGCTGCCGCTCAAGGGGCGGATCAGCAGCAGCGGCGCGGTCTCCGGCGGGATGCCCAGCGCCGTCAGCGCCGGGGCCAGAAGCGAGGTGAGGAGATCCAGCGCGCCGGAGGCCCGGAACATATACACCGCCGTCAGCAGGGCGATCAGGTTGGGGCAGATGCGCAGTACCACCCGCAGGCCGTCCATGGCACCGTCGGTGAGGGCGGCGTAAACGTCCACCCGCCGCGCCGCGCCCCATGCAGCCACCGCTGCCAGCAGCAGCGGGATCACCAGCGATGTCAGCTCCATTTCCGCCTCCACAGAGCCTGCAGCCCTCGCGCCGCCAGCAGTCCCGCCGTGACCGACAGTAGGGAGGAAAGCCACACGGACGGCAGGATATCAAGGGGCGCGGCGCAGCCGTGAGCGCTGCGCACGGCTGCCACGGTGGTGGGCAGCAGCTGGATGGAGGCGGTGTTCAGCACCACAAGGCGGCACAGCTCGTCGCTGGCCACGCCGCCGCAGCCCTGCGCCATCCGCGTGGCGGCACGGATCCCCAGCGGAGTGGCGGCGTTGCCCAGCCCCAGCAGATTGGCCGACACGTTGGCGCTGAGGGCGGCCATGGTCTCCGTGTCCCGGCTGGCCCGGGGCAGAATGCGGCGCAGCACGGGCCGCAGCAGCCGGGCCAGCTTTTCGCTGAGGCCGCCCCGCTCCATCAGCGTCATGACGCCGCTCCACAGACAGATGGCGCCCGCCATGGACAGACACAGCTCCACCGCCGCACCGGCGCCCTCCATGGCGGCGGCGGAGACTTCCGCCATGCGGCCGCTGATGCCGCCGCATACCAGCGCCAGCACAAAAAACGCCGCCAGAATGTAAGACATCGCCATACTCCTCACCTCAAATGCACTATATGCACAGAGCATATGGCAATATTTGTAAAAATTTTGGATAAAATGGCAAAGAGCGGTTGACAAAATGGTAAAAATATGGCATGCTAAATGAGCAGAGGGATTCACGAAAGTCGTGAGAAGCAAAGCAGAGGAGAGGTTTCCCGTGAAGTCAACCGGAATTGTGCGAAAGGTGGACGAATTGGGACGGATCGTTTTGCCCATCGAACTGCGCCGCACATTGGATATCGCTGAGAAGGATGCTTTGGAGATCTATGTAGATGGCTCCACCATCGTATTGAAAAAGTATCGTCCCAGCTGTATTTTCTGTGACAGCAGCAGAGACTTGATGGTGTACAAGGACAAGAATATCTGTCCCAAGTGTCTCAAAGAGTTGAAGAACAACTGAGGTGCACAAAAAAATGTCCCGCCGATGGCGGGGCATTTTTTTGCATCAGCGCAGAAGCAACGCTCTCATGCCAGATTTTTCAATGCTGCGTCGTACAGGGCGTTGCGGCTCAAGCCGGTGTCGTCGGCCACGGCGCGGACGGCGTCCTTCAGCCGCATGCCTTCCTCGCGGCGGCGCAGCACCAGCGCCACGCCCTCCTCCAGCGTCAGGGCAGCGGCTGCGGACTTCTCCCGTCCCGCGATGACCAGCACGTACTCGCCCCGGGGCTCGTTGGCGGCGTAGTAGTCCGCCGCCGCTGCCAGCGTGGTGCGCACGGTGTCCTCGTGGAGCTTGGTCAGCTCCCGGCACAGGGCGATCTTCCGGTCACCGCCGAAGGCCTCCGCCATATCCGCCAGCGTGGCCCGGAGACGGTGGGGCGCTTCATGGAAGATCATGGTTCGTGTCTCACCAGTCAGCTCGTGGAGCTGCTCCCGGCGCTCCTTTTTGCCGGAGGGCAGGAAGCCCTCGAAGGTGAAGCGGCCTGTGGGCAGGCCGGACACCGCCAGCGCGTACACGGCGGCGCAGCAGCCGGGGATGGCCAGCACCGGCACGCCGTTTTCGGCGCACAGGCGCACCAGATCCTCACCGGGGTCGCTGATGGCGGGCATGCCCGCGTCGGTCACCAGCGCGCAGGTCTCGCCGCCCAGCAGACGGGTGAGAATGGCCTGCCCCGCAGAGGCGCGGTTGTGCTCGTGGTAGCTGACCAGCGGCTTCTTGATATCGAAATGGTTCAGCAGCTTCACCGACACGCGGGTATCCTCGGCGGCGATGAAGTCGGCGTTTTGCAGCGTCTCCACGGCACGGGGCGAAAAATCCCCCAGATTGCCGATGGGGGTGGCCACCAGATATAATGTTCCGGGCATATGAATCACTCCTTGTCTCTGAAGTAGGCGCGGCGCACGTCGTGGGATTCGCCGCCGTCCTCCAGCCGCAGCAGCAGCGGCGGCTCCACGGAAAGCCCCGGCTTTCCGCCCCGGCGGCATTCCAGCAGCACCAGCGACGGGGCGCTCCGGGCGGTGTGCTGCACCATCCGAAGCCGCTTGGGCTCCAGACCGTGGGTCACGGCGGCGGTCAGCAGCGCCGCCAGACGCTCCGGCCGGTACACAAGGCAGAAGCGTCCGCCCCATTGCAGCATTCGTTCGGCGGCGGCAAAGATATCCTCCAGCGTGGCGGTCAGCTCCGCGCGGGCGTCGCCCCGGGCACCCTCCGCCACCGCTCCCGTATGGGGCGCGAAATAGGGCGGATTGGACACCGCCAGCTGAAAGGCTCCGGCGGGCAGCGTCTCCCGCTGCCGCAGGTCGGCGCAAAGGGCGGTAAGGGGCAGGCGGTTTTCCGCGGCGTTCTGCGCCAGCACGGCGCAGGCGTGAGCGTCCCGTTCGATGCCCGTTACCTGCAATGAGGGTTCTCGTGCCAGCAGCAGAAGCCCCAGCAGACCCGCCCCGGCGCCCAGATCGCAGACTTTCTCGCCCCGGCGCAGACTGGCGAAGCCGCCCAGCAGGAACGAATCCGTGGAGGGCGGAAAGCACTGTTCGTCATACCGATACCGCGGCCCGTCGGGCCACAGGCGTTCCGCGCGTTCCATGGACAGCCCTCCTTTTCTGGGGATAGTATAGCATACGTATGGCTTTCCGGCAAGACTTTGTAGGGGCCGGCGTCCCCGACGGCCTGCTCATAAAAAAACGGCCGGACATTCCGTCCGGCCGTTTTTCATGTACGCATTTTATTCAGCGGGGCTGATAGCGCCGTTGGGGCAGGTATCCGCGCAGGAACCGCAATCCAGGCAAGCGCCAGCGTCGATCACGTACTGAGAATCGCCCTGGGAGATAGCGCCCACGGGGCAAGCGTCTGCGCAAGCGCCACAGCTGACGCAAGCGGAACCGATCTGATAAGCCATTTTGAGTACCTCCATTAAGATTTGTCAACGCTATTGTATCATGAAAATAAAAAAATGCAAGACCTTTCTGAAAGGAAACAAGGCGAAAATTGTGGAAGACCGTGAAATTGACACCATGCGGGTAATGTGATACTATTTCATATAGAATGAAAAAGGAGGCCGTTCCATGGAATACACCTACGAATTTTTTGAAAAAAGCGCCCAATACGTCCGGGAAAAGCTGGATTTTCAGCCGGAGATCGGCATTATTCTGGGCTCGTCTCTGGGGCCGTTCGCCGCGCAGGTGGAGAGCCCGGTGGTGATCCCCTATGAGGATATCCCCAACTTCCTGCGCTCCACCGTGGCCACCCACGCGGGCAAGCTGATCTGCGGCACCGTCAGCGGCAAAAAGGTGGTGTGCATGTCCGGGCGGTTCCACTCCTACGAGGGGTATGACTTCCCCCAGCTGACCGCGCCGATCCGGCTGTTCAAGCTGCTGGGCTGCCGGGCGGTGATTTTGACCAACGCCGCCGGCGGCGTGAATCTCAGCTTCAAGCCCGGCGACATTATGATTATCAATGACCAGATCATGCTGCCCGGCTGCTCCCCCATGCGGGGCCCCAACATTCCGGAGTTCGGCCCACGGTTTTTCGACGTACAGAAGATGTACAGTCCGGAGCTGCGGGCCATCGCCAAGGAATGCGCTCAGGGCAGCGGTCTGACCTTCCACGAGGGCTGCTACTTCTTCATGCAGGGCCCCCAGTTTGAGACGGCGGCGGAGATCCGCGCCATCCGCACGCTGGGCGGCGACGCGGTGGGCATGTCCACCGTGACCGAGGCGCTGACGGCGGCCCACTGCGGTCTGCCCTGTCTGGGCTTCTCCGTCATCACCAACATGGCGGCGGGCATTCTGGATCAGCCCCTCACCGACGAGGAGGTCAACGAGGTGGGCCATCTGGTGGCCGACAACTTCAGCGCCTATCTGAAAAAGGTGCTCTCGAGGATGTGAGCCCATGACCACATTACTGAAAAACGCGTGGATCTACACGCCGCAGGGCGTGATCGAGGGCGGCTGCGTGGTGATCGACGGGGCGGTGATCGTCTCGGTGGGTACGGAGCGCCCGGAGGGCCGCTTCGACTGCGAAAAGGACATGTCCGGAAAGCTGCTGCTGCCGGGACTGGTGAACGCCCACACCCACGCCGCCATGACGCTGCTGCGGGGCGTGGGGACTGACCTGCCGCTGCAAAAGTGGCTGTTTGACAGCGTGTTCCCCGTGGAGGGCCGCATGACGGCGGAGGATATCCGGGCCGGTACGGCGCTGGCGCTGCTGGAGATGTTGGCCTGCGGCACCACCAGCTTTTCCGACATGTATTTCTTCCCGTGGGAGGCGGCGGAGTTGGTAGAGCAGTGCGGCGTCAAGGCCAACCTCTGCTATCCGGTGCAGGCCTTCGACCCGGCGGAGCCCTACGAGAAGAACGAAAGCGCCCGGAAGCTGGAGCGATTTTACCGGGACTGGCACCACGCCGCCGAGGGACGCATTCGGGTGGACGGCTGCCTTCACGCGGAGTATACCTGCAATCCTCACGTGGCGGCGGGGACGGCGGCGTGGTGCCGCCAGAACGGCGTGAGAATGCACATTCACCTCAGCGAGACGAAAAGCGAGCATGATACCTGCATCGAGAAATACGGCAAGACCCCGGCGGCGTGGATGAACGATCTGGGAGTGTTCGACGTGCCCTGCGCCGCCGCCCACTGCGTGTGGGTGACGGCAGAGGATCGGGCGCTGCTGCAGGAAAAGAACGTCAGCGTGATCCACAATCCCACCAGCAACATGAAGCTGGGCAGCGGGTTCGCGCCGGTTCCGGAGCTGCTGGCAGAGGGTATCAACGTGGCGCTGGGCACCGACGGCGCCGCCAGCAACAACAATCTCAACATGCTGGAGGAGCTGCATCTGGCGGCCATCCTCCATAACGGATACCGCCATGACGCGGCCATCCTGCCGGCGGCGCAGGTGCTGGACATGGCGACGATCAACGGTGCGAAATTGCAGGGCCGGGACGACACCGGCGCCATCGAGGCCGGAAAGCGGGCGGATATCATGGCTATCGATCTGAGCGCGCCCCACCTTGTCCCGCATCTTGACACGGCGGGACTGGCGGTGTACAGCGCACAGGCCGCCGACGTTTGCATGACCGTGGTGGACGGCAGAGTGCTGTACGAAAACGGCGAATACCTGACGCTGGACAGGGAGCGGATATTATACGATGCCAGAGCCGCCGCCAAGCGGCTGTACGGCGTGTGAGAGAAAAGGAGAACACACATGGAACGAGCAGACAAGGGCCTTGCCTTTATGATGCAGTATGAAAACGTGGCGTGGTACGATGGCGGCGAGGTGCGGATACTGGATCGCCGGGTGTATCCACGCAGGGTGGAATTCGTCACCTGCCGCACCCACAGAGAGGTGGCGCAGGCGCTGACGGACATGGTGACCCAGTCCACCGGCCCCTTCACCGCCGCCGCCATGGGTATGGCGCTGGCGGCCTGGGAGTGCCGGGACAGGACGGCGGAGCAGCAGGTGGCCTATCTGGAGCAGGCCATGGACACCATCTCCCACGCACGGCCCACCACCGTGGGACGGATGCAGCTGATCTGCGGCGGCTGTCTGGAGGTGGCAAAGGCTGCCATCGCGCAGGGCGTGCCTGATGTGGCACTGGCCATCCGGGACTACACGGTGGCCACCAACAACCGGCGCTATAGCCGGGTGGGCCAGATGGCAAAGCATCTGGTGGACAAATTCCCCGACAACGGCACCGTCATGACCCAGTGCTTCGGCGAGACCATCGTGGCCATGATGCTGAAGGAGTGCCGGGAACGGGGCAAAAGCATCCGCCTGTTCTGCCCGGAGACGCGGCCCTATTTTCAGGGCGCCCGTCTGACGGCCACCGTGTGTCACGACATGGGGTTTGACGTGACGGTCATTACCGACAACATGCCCGCCTACGTGATGCAGCGGGAGCATGTGGACGTGTTCACCTGCGCCGCCGACGCCATCTGCTGCGACGGCTATATCGCCAACAAGGTGGGCACCTTCCAGATCTCCATTGCTGCCAATTATCTGGGCGTGCCGGTGTACATCAGCGGCATTCCCGACAAGGGCCATCCTACCGTGGATACCGTACACATCGAGATGCGGAACCCGCAGGATACGCTGGAGGCCATGGGGGTAAAGACCGCCGCCGACGGGGTGAAGGGCTACTATCCCGCCTTCGATATCACGCCGCCACAGCTCATCACCGGTGTGGTGACGGATCTGGGCATCTATTCCCCCTATGAGCTGAAAAAATATCTGGAGGTCAGTGAACTCGGCCCCTATGAAATGGTTGTTTAAGGAAAGTAAATAATTGTTCTATTACGAAAAGAGGGTATAAAATGGAGTATTCTCACAAGGAATTGCGGCAGGAGATGGTGGACGTGTGTCTGGAATCTCTGCATGAGGGGATGTTCACCGGAACCAGCGGCAATCTCAGCGTGGCGCTGGGGGACGGCACTATGCTCATCACCCCCACGTCGGTGCGCTATACGGTGATGCGGCCGGTGGATATTGTGCGGTGCGATCTGGACGGAAATATTATTGAGGGGGAATTGCAGCCCTCCAGCGAGTGGCGGATGCACGCCGCCGTATACCGGGCCTATCCGGAGCACAAGGCCATTTTCCACACCCATTCCCCCTACGCCACGGCGTTTGCGGTAGTGCATAAGCCCATTCCGCCGGTGCTGATCGAGACGCAGATCTTTCTGAACGGCGGCGTGGAATGCGCGGAATACGCCACGCCCGGCACCTTTGCCGTGGGTGAAAACGCTGTGCCGTGCCTGAAGGATGGCCGGGGCGGCTGCCTGCTGAACAACCACGGTGCGCTGGCGGTGGGCAAGGACTTAAACGAGGCCCGCACCCGCGCCCAGTACATTGAGGACAGCGCACGCATTTATCATTATGCTCTGCAGATAGGAGAACCTGTGGTGCTGGCGAAGCTGTAATAAGCGGCAAAGGATGCTTCGTAAGGGCGGACAGAGTCGTCCGCCCTTACGAAATAACGGAGGATCCGTGTCAAATGACACAGATCCTCCGTTATTAAATAATTATTTACTTACGCAATTCCTGCCCAGGTGGCCAGAATGCCCACCACTTCCCGGCAGGCATAGCCTGCGCCCAGGAACCACGGACTGAAGCAACCGGCGGATTGCGCTTCCAGCCCCGCCTGACGGGCGAAAAGCTGACCCCGGTACTGGTGAAAATTATCGCTGGCGATGACAACGTGGGTGTCCAGCCCGTTCTCCCGGATGATATCCGCGGCGAACAGCAGGTTCTCCCGCGTGTCGAAGGACTTCTCCTCGGCGTAGATCCGTTCCGGGGCAATACCCATGGCCATCAGCTCACGGGCGGCGCAGCCGCCCTCCGTCACCGTCTCATTGCTGTTGTCCCGTCCACCGGTGGTGACGCAGACCGCGTCGGGGTGGGCGGTCAGGTATTGGTAGGCGGCTTCAATGCGGCCTTGCAGCATCATACTGGGGCGACCGTTGTACACCTGACACCCCAGCAGCACCACCGTTTCCGGCGCGTCATCGCCGGAGGGACGGTCGGCGGCGGCAAGACCCATAACGGCCAGCACCGCCAGCGCCACGGCCAACACCAGCCCCACGCCGGACAGCAGCACCGCCTTCAGCCATTTGGGAAAGCGGCGGAAGAAGCCGGGGAAGAAGCACCAAGCCGCCGCCAACAGCAGCAGCGCCGCAGGCCAGAACATGCCGATATGGCATACGCCGATGGCCAGCGGCATCAGGAAATAGACCGCTCCCAGCAGCGAGAGCGTGCCAAGGATGGGTAACAGCATACGATCAGTTCTCCGCGATATGGTTGGCGATGCGCTGCATGATCATATCCAGCGCCACCAGATTGTGCCCGCCCTCCAGCACGATAATGTCGGCGTACTTCCGGGTGGGCTCCACGAATTGCTCGTGCATGGGCTTGACGGTGGTCAAGTACTGGGTCACCACCGATTCCAGCGAGCGGCCACGCTCCTCCACGTCCCGCAGGGCGCGGCGCAGGATGCGCACGTCGGCGTCGGTCTCCACAAAAATCTTGATGTCCAGCAGGTCGCGCAGCTCCTTGTTCTGGAAGATCAGAATGCCCTCCACGATCACCACCTTGGTGAGGTACACCTCCACCGTTTTGTCGGTGCGGTTGTGGATGGCGTAGTCGTACACGGGACAGTGGATGGTCTCGCCCCGCTTCAGGGCCTTCAGATGCTCGATCATCAGATCGGTGTCAAAGGCATCGGGGTGGTCGTAGTTCTGGCGGCAGCGTTCTTCAAAGGAGCAGTCCTGCCGCTTGTAGTAGTTGTCATGATGTACCACGCTGATGTTGCTGCCGAACCGCTCAGCCAGATGCTCGGTCAGGGTGGTTTTGCCGGAGCCGGTGCCGCCGGCCACGCCGATAAAAATGGTATTCATGGGGAACGCCTCCCTTGCAGTATTCCCCTCTATTATAGGAAGTCATTCCCCGAAAAGCAAGAAAAGATGTAAAAAAACGATGAATTTCCAGCATTTTCAGTTGACGGGACGGCTGTTTTTGGAGTATGATAGCAAAGTATTATCAAGAGTATGTCCTTTGGAGGGAAAAACAGCATGAGCCTGATCAAGTGTAATAAATGCGGAGAAGTGTACTCCGACAGCTATAAAAAGTGTCCTTTCTGCGTGGAAGATGAAGAATACTACAACGGTAAAGTGAAAAAGCGCGGCCACCGCCAGATGGAGAAGCGGAAGAAGGCGCCCAGCGTTGTGGGCCCGGTACTGGTGCTGGCGGTGCTGGTGCTGGCGGGCATTCTGGTGTGGGCCTTTGCCGGCGACACCGTGCGGGGCTGGTTCGGCGGCGACAAGCAGCCGGAGGACGTTGACCCCGGTACGACGCAGAACCAGCCGGTCAATACGCCGGTGGACAACGAGCCGGTGGTCAAGGCACTGGCGCTGGATCACATGTCCCTGCTGATGGTGCCCGGTGAATCGGAGAAGCTGACCGCCACCGGCGGCGCGGAGGAGAGCTATCAGTGGATCACCAGCGATTCCGGCGTGCTGAAGGTGTCTGACGACGGCACGGTCTCCGCCCTGACCGAGGGCAGCGCCGTTGTCACCGTCACCTGCGGCGAGGAGAGCGTGGCCTGCGCCATCACCGTACAGAAGAAGGCGGATACCACCAACACCCCCGACAACGGAACGACCACCAATAAGCCCGACACCAATAAGCCGGATACTACGAATAAGCCCAACAACGGCAACACCAACACCAGCTCTTCCCTGAAGAATCTGAAGATTAAGACCATGTACGGCACATATCTGGACAAGAACCCCGACGGCCAGTTTGACATGACGGTCAACAAGGGCGATCCCGCCTGCGAGCTGACGCTGGAGGGCGTGACCGGTACCGCCACGTGGAAAAGCTCCAACACCAATGTGGTGAAGGTCTCTGAGGGCGGCACGGTGGAGCGTGTCGGCTCCGGTACGGCCACCATCACCATCACGCTGGGCAGCGCCACGGCGGAGATCTTGGTGCGCGTCAACTGACAACTGACCTACATACGACACCCGAAAAGCAGCGGCTGTGCCGCTGCTTTTCTTTCGTTTGCGGCATAGGCTTATGAACGGCATAACAGGAAAGGCTCCCTTGTGTAAAGGGGGCTGTCGGGCGTATGCGAGACTGGGAGATTGTCTTGACGGCAGACAACCCCTCCGTCACGGCTTGCGCCGTGCCACCTCCCCTTACACAGGGGAGGCTTTTGACGAGACCGCGTTTCTTGATTTCCTTCACCCGCCTTGTCAAACCCTGCGCCCTGTGGTATAATCGAAACTGGAGAATTATCTTTGGAAAAGGAATCGATATATGACCACGCAGGATTACCGCACCCGCAGTCCGCTGCGGATCTTCTTGAGCTACTTCAAGCCCCACTGGAAGCTGTTTACGCTGGATATCAGCTGCGCCGTTCTAATTGCCATGGTGGATCTGGCCTTTCCGCTGATCTCCCGCACGGCGCTGTACCACTGGCTGCCGGAGAAGAACTACCGGGTGTTCTTTATCGTCATGGCGGTGGTGGCGCTGGCCTTTGTGCTGCGGGCAGGACTGTACTACATCGTCACCTACTGGGGCCACACCTTCGGCATTCGTGTGGAGGCGGATATCCGCCGCGACCTGTTCCATCATATGCAGGCGCTGGGCTTTGATTTCTATGACCGCAACCGCACGGGACAGCTGATGAACCGCCTGACCACCGACCTGTTCGAGCTGACGGAGCTGGCCCACCACGGGCCGGAGGATCTGACCATCTCCGTCATCACCATCGTGGGCGCGCTGGCGGTGATGTTCCGCATCGAGTGGCGAATGGCCATTATCGTCATGGCCATCATTCCGGTGTTTCTGGTGGTGCTGCTACTGCTGCGGGGCGGGATGAGCCGCGCCTCGGTGGCGGCCAAGCAGAAGACCGGCGCCATCAACGCCGAGATCGAGTCCGGTCTCAGCGGTATCCGCACGGTGAAGGCCTTCGGCAACGAGCGTATCCAGCAGCAGCGGTTCGACTGCGCCAATGAGACGTTCAAGACCGCCAAGCGGGGCTTTCACAAGGAGATGGGGCGGTTCAACGCCACCATGGAGCTGTTTGTGACGCTGCTGAACGTGGCGGTCATTGCCGGCGGCGGCTGGCTGATGATGGGCGGCCGCATGGATTATGTGGATCTGATTACCTTCAGCCTGTATATCACCACGTTTATCACGCCGGTGCGGAAGCTGACCAACTTCGCGGAGCTGTTTTCCAACGGCTTTGCGGGCCTGCACCGCTTTATTGAGCTGATGGGCACCGAGCCCGCCATCACCGACGCGCCGGACGCCGCGGCGATGCCTGCGGTGCGGGGCGCCATCGACGTGAACGACGTCAGTTTTACCTACGACGGTGCCGACGAGGTGCTGCACCATGTGACGCTGCACGTGGCGGTAGGCGAGACGGTGGCGGTGGTGGGGCCCTCCGGCGGCGGAAAGTCCACCCTGTGCCAGCTGATCCCCCGGTTCTACGACGTGACCGAGGGCAGCATCGCCATCGACGGCGTGGACGTGCGGCACATCCGGCTGGACGACCTGCGGCGGGCCATCGGTGTGGTGCAGCAGGACGTGTTCCTGTTTGCCGGGACGGTGCGGGAGAACATCCGCTACGGCCGCCCCGACGCCTCCGACGAGGAGGTGGAAAACGCCGCGCGGCGGGCAGAGATCTACGAGGACATTCTGGCGATGCCTCAGGGGTTCGACACCTATGTGGGCGAGCGAGGCGTGCTGCTGTCCGGCGGACAGAAGCAACGGATTGCCATCGCCCGAATCTTTCTGAAAGACCCGCCCATCCTGATTTTGGACGAGGCCACCTCGGCGCTGGACAGCGTCACCGAGGCGAAGATCCAGCACGCCTTTGACCTGCTGGCACGGGGCCGCACCACGCTGATCATTGCCCACCGGCTCAGCACCATCCGCAGCGCCCACCGTATTCTGGTGGTGCAGGAGGGCCGCATCGCCGAGCAGGGCAGCCACGAGGAATTGTTGCGGAAGCAGGGCGCTTACGCCCGGCTGTATCATACACAGAACTTGGGGGAGATACCTTATGAAACAGGAGAAGATCGATCGGATCAATGAGCTGGCCCGCAAGGCCAAGGCCGACGGCCTGACCGTGGAGGAGGAAGCCGAGCGGGAGGCCCTGCGGCTGGAGTACAAGGAGGCCATTCTGGGCAGCCTGCGCAGCCATCTGGAGAACACGTGGATCGTGGACGAAAAGGGCAACAAGCGGAAGCTGCGGCACAAAGGGGAAGAATAAATGGAGTATCATTACGATTATCATAACGACAAGGACGGCGCTCAGCCGCCGCATCAGCCCAACACACCCCAGCGCACACCCAATCCCAACGGGCAGAGCAACGATTTCGGCGCGTGGCTGCTGATCGGCATCATGTTTCTGGTGGCGTGGCCGGTGGGACTGATCCTTCTTATTAAAAAGCTTACCGACAATCCCAAGACCAAACGAGCGGCAGCCAACACGGCGGCGCAGGTAAGAAGCCGCGTCCAGCAGACCCGGACACAGGCGCAGCAGAGCGCCCCGCAGACGGCTCCGTCCGTCCAGCAGGCAAGACCGGCGCAGCCGAAGAAGCAGAGCGCCGTGCAGAAGGTGACGCAAACGCCGCAGCCCTCCGCCGGAGGCGCCAAGGCGCTGAAGATCGTGGGCATCGTACTGGCGGCGCTGGGCGGCGCGGCGCTGCTGAACGTGGCCGCCAACGATCTGGGCTATGCCATCCAGTACAGCGAGTGGTGGTATTTCCTGCGGCAGCTGTTCTATCCTGTGGGACTGCTGGCAGGCGGCGTCTCGCTGCTGATCGGCAGCGCCGTCATGAAGCGGAAGATGCGCCGCTACGCCAAGTATCTGGCCTGTGCCGGAACGCGGGACACTATCCCGCTGGCTCATCTGATGAAGGCGGCAGAGGTGGGCGAGGCCAAGGCCGAGCGTGATCTGGAGGCCATGGTGGAAAAGGGCATGTGGGGGCCGGACGCCTATCTGGATCGGGGCAACGACATGCTGTTCCGCACACAGGCGGCGGCCAACGCCTATTTCTCCGCCAAGCGCGCCGGAGAGCAGCGGCAGGCCGCCGAAACGGCGGCGCAGAACGCCGACGGCTACGAGGGGATGCTGCTGGCCATCCGCCGTGCCAATGACCGCATCGATGACGAGGTGCTCAGCGCCAAGATCGACCGGCTGGAGACCGTTACCGGTCAGATCTTCAAGGTGATCCAGGAGCAGCCCGCCAAGAAGAATCAGGCCAGCACCTTCCTGAACTACTATCTGCCCACCACCCAGAAGCTGCTGGACAGCTACGCCGACTTTGAGGAAGCGGGCGTCAGCGGGCAGAATCTGGATCAGGCCAAGTCCCGCATCGCGGACACCATGGACAACATCATCGCCGGGTTCGAGCATCAGCTTGACGCTTTGTATCAGGACGCCGCCATGGATATCGACAGTGATATCCGGGTGATGGAGACCATGCTGCGGCGGGACACCGCTACCGCGGCGGACGACTTCGGGCTGGACGGCGGTACCGCCGTGCAGATGCCCGATACGGAAATCGAATGATAGAAAAGAAAACAGCACGGCTTTGACAGGTGGCCGTAAAACAGTTCATGGAGCGTATCGGTATCGATACGCTCCATTTCTCATGACAACATGCTATGTAACGGGGGGGCAGATACTTGGCTCTCCCTTTGGGAGAGCTCAGCCTGTCAAAGAACGCCAGTTCTCGTTATGCGAGAGCTGGCGTTTTAGTC
>ENA-UONT01000541-UONT01000541.1-human-gut-metagenome-genome-assembly--contig:-CS20-NODE-541-length-43860-cov-12.928387_pt1 | contig 43860 bp, 25 predicted proteins | sample MGYA00242459_ERZ724006 | MGnify/ENA metagenome assembly ERZ724006 | reverse complement strand
GGCGACGCGCGAGGCCGTCGTGGGCGCCGTGGCCGAGCTGCGCAGCCGCACCGACACCGCGGCGGCGCCACTCTATACCACTTCGGACATCGACGGACGCGGAACGTTCCCCCGCGTGCCGCACGGGGACTACCGCCTCACCGTCACCTCGCTCGGTTACGACTCGCTGCGCCGCGACCTGCGGGTCGGCGCGGCAACCGTCCGGCTCGATTCGCTGTGGCTCGCGCCCCGCGCCGAAGCCATCGACCAGGTGACCGTCGAAGCCCCGGCGCTCCGTTCGTCGGTGCGCGGCGACACGCTCTCCTACCGCGCCTCGGCCTACAAGGTCTCGTTCGGCGCCGACGCCGAATCGCTGATCTCGAAGATGCCCGGACTGGAGGTCGCCGACGGCGGCATCGAAGCCCAGGGGCGCACCGTGCAGCGCATCTACGTCGACGGACGCGAGTTCTTCGGCAACGACGTGATGTCGGCCATCCGCAACATTCCGGCCGACATGATCGAGAGCATCGACATCTACAACTCGCAGAGCGACCAGTCGGAGTTCACGGGCGTCGACACCGGCGAAGGGCACACGTCGCTCAACATCGTGACGCTTCCCGACAAGCGGCGGGGCGCCTTCGGCCGCCTCTACGGCGCCTACGGCATTGCGGACAAGTACATCGGGGGCGGCAATGTCAACATTTTCGACAACGACCGCCGCATCTCGGTGGTCGGCCTGGCGAACAACATCAGCCGCCAGAACTTCTCGTTCGAGGACATTCTCGGCACGACGGACCGGTCGGGCCGGAAAAGCCCGAACAACAGCTTCATGGTCCGCCCGCTGGACGGCATCTCGACGGTGCAGGCCATCGGCGTCAATTACAGCGACGACTGGGGCGCGAAGGGAAAGGTCACGGCCAGCTACTTCTTCAACCGCACCGACAACCGCAACACCAGCCAAAGCGACCGACAGACCTTCACTTCGACGGACAAACTGGTGCTCTACAACGACGAGAACCGCTCGAAGACGCTCAACCTCAACCACCGCTTCAACTCGCGCATCGACTACAAGTTCTCGGACCGCCATTCGGTGATGATGCGCACCTCGTTCAGCCTGCAGGACAACAACTCCCGCAACGAACTTCGGAGCCGCACCGACAACAAGTTCTCCGACGACGACATCCGCTTCGTCTACCGCCGCCGCAACTTCGGCCACAACAACAGCGACGGTTACAACGTCTCGAACTACCTGCTCTACCGCTACCGCCTGCCGGGCGCCAAGTCGCACAACCTGACCGTCGGAGCCGGGGGAACCTACCGCAGCTACGAACAGCTGAGCCGCCCGCGGCAGTACACCTTCCGCGACCCGGACAACATCGAGTGCGACACGTCGGACTACTCTTCGCGCAACATCACGCGCACCGACCGCGACCAGCCGGGCTACGACGTGAACGGCAACGTGAGCTACACCCGTTCGCTCTCGAAACGCTCGCGCCTGAGCTTCGAATACCGCATCAACTACACCGACAACAGCGTCGAACGCAATACGTTCGTGCTCACCAAAGAGAACGTCTTTCCGGACGAGCGCAACCCCAGGCAGTCCACCGAATACGACTACGCCTACCTGACCCACCGCATCGGCAGTACGTACCAGTATTATTTCAAAAAGACGAAGATCGCCGGAACGCTCCACTACCAGCACGCCGCCTTCAGCAGCGACTACGCCTTTCCCTATGCGCGGAAGACCGAGACGTCGTTCGACAACCTGACATACAGCGTGGTGGCCAACATCAACGTAAACCGCAACAACACCCTGAAGTTCAACGCTTCGGGACGCACGTCGAATCCCCGCGCCACCGACTTGCAGGACATCGTCAACACCACCAACCGCCAAAACGTCTTCGCCGGAAACCCCGGTCTCGACCCGGTCTACACCCACCGCCTTTCGGGCCAGTACATCCGGGCGAATCCCGCCAAAGGGCGCACCTTCACCGTCTCGGCGGAAGCGACGGCCAGCCCCAACACCATCACCGACTCGCTGGTGATCGACTCGCCGGATTTCGTGATCGACGACGAAGGGACCAAACTGGGCGAAGGCAACCAGTACACCAAGCCGGTCAACCTCGCGGGACTTTGGAGCCTGCGCGCCAGCGTCAACTACGGCATGCCGGTCCGGTGGCTGCGCTCGAACCTCAATTTCCGGGCGGGCATCTCGACGGGCCGCATCCCGAGCATCATCAACGGCGAACGCAACTTTCTGAACAACAACGTCTACAATGCCGGCCTGACGCTCGGCAGCAACATCTCGGAAGCGGTGGACTTCCGCCTGAGCTACACGGGCCGCTACAACGTGAGCCGGAGTTCCTCCGAGGTGCGCACGCTCGACAACACCTATTTCAGTCAGACGGCGAAAGCCGAGACGACGTTCGTCCTCTGGAAACGCCTCGTCCTGCGCGCCAACGCCGACTACAACTACTACCGGGGGATCACGGACACGTTCCTCGAAGAGCGGCTGATCTGCAACGCGATGCTCGGTGTCAAGCTCTTCCGCAACTGCCTGGGCGAAGCCAGCGTCGGAGTGAACGACATTCTCGACCAGAACGGCACGACCTTCCGCCGCACGGTGTCGGGAACGACGCTGCGCAACGTGACGAACCTGGCCGTCGGCCGCTACGTGTCGTTCCAGTTCACCTACAACCTGCGTCTTTTCCGCCGCCAGAGCAACGCCGTGATGGACGCATTGCAGGGAAAGTAACCGATTTTCCGCCCGAAACGCCGGTTTTCGCGTTTTTTTCACTATTTTCGTAGCTTAAACCCAATAATCCATTATGAAAAAACTACTTCTGACACTTCTGCTATTCAGTGCCGGGACCGGAATTTCCGCAGCCAAGACCTACGATCTGAAATCCCCCGACGGGAAAATCGCCGTACGCGTGGATGTCGGCGCCGACGCCGTCACCTACTCCATTTCGCGCGACGGCAAAGAGTTGATCGCCCCCTCGCCCCTTTCGCTCACGCTCGCCGACGGGCGCGTGCTCGGCCGCAAAGCCTCGGTGCGCAAGGCGTCGGCAAAAAGCGTCGACGAAATCATCGAAGCGCCCTTTTACAAGCGCAGCGCCGTCGAGGACCGATACAACTCGCTGACGCTTACGTTCAAAGGGGATTACGGCATCGACTTCCGGGCCTATGACGACGGCGCGGCCTACCGGTTCCGCACCTCGATGAAGGACGAAATCACCGTTACGGACGAGCTGGTGGACATCCGTTTCCCGGAGGACTTCACGACGCTGGTCCCCTACGCCCGCGACGGCAAGAAGGAACCGGGGCTGGCCCGCTACTACTTCAACAGCTTCGAAAACACCTACTCCACCCAGCCCGTCTCGAAGGTCGCCGACGACCGCCTGGCCTTCCTGCCCATCCTGGCAGACGCCGGAACGGCGAAAATCGTCATCACCGAGGCCGACCTGGAGGACTACCCGGGCATGTACCTCTACAACCCCACGGGCGGCAAGGCCCTGCGCGGCAACTTCGCGCCCTATCCGGCCAAGGAGGTGCAGGGAGGCCACAACGAACTGCAACTGCTGGTGACCGAGCGCGAGGACTTCATCGCCCGCACCTCGGGGACCCGCACCTTCCCGTGGCGCGTCTTCGCCATCGCCGGACGCGACATCCAGCTGGCCGACAACGACATGGTCTACCGTCTCGCCGCACCCTCGCGCGTGGAGGACGTCTCGTGGATCAAACCCGGCAAGGTGGCCTGGGACTGGTGGAACACCTGGAACCTCTACGGCGTGGACTTCAAGTCGGGAATCAACAACGAAACCTATAAATACTACATCGACTTCGCCGCCGACCACGGCATCGAATACGTCATCCTCGACGAAGGCTGGGCCGTGAACAAAAAGGCCGACCTTTTCCAGGTCGTCCCCGAAATCGACCTGCCCGAACTGGTCGCCTACGGCAAGGAACGCGGCGTGGGCATCGTCCTCTGGGCCGGTTTCTATGCCACGGAACGCGACCTCGAACGCGTCTGCAAACACTACTCGGAGATGGGCATCAAGGGCTTCAAGGTCGATTTCCTCGACCGCGACGACCAGAAGATCGCCGATTTCACCTACCGCCTCGCGGAAACGGCCGCCAAATACCGCCTGTTCCTCGACATGCACGGCTACCACAAGCCCGCGGGAATCCAGCGCACCTATCCCAACGTGCTCAACTTCGAGGGCGTCTTCGGGCTGGAGCAGATGAAGTGGACCAGCGAGAAGACCGACATGGTGACCTACGACGTGACGATCCCCTTCATCCGCATGCTCGCCGGACCGATGGACTACACGCAGGGCGCCATGCGCAACGCCACGCGCCGGAACTTCCGCGCCGTAGGCTCCGAGGCCATGAGCCAGGGCACGCGCTGCCGCCAGCTGGCCGAATACGTGATCTTCGAATCGCCGTTCAACATGCTGTGCGACTCGCCGTCGAACTACATGCGCGAGCCGGAATGCACGGAGTTCATCGCCTCCGTCCCGACGACTTGGGATGAGACCGTGGGTCTCGACGGCCGCGTCGGGGAGTACGTCTCCATCGCACGCCGCAAGGGCGACACCTGGTACGTCGGCGGCATGACCGACTGGAACGCCCGTACCCTGACCATAGACCTCGGCTTCCTGGGCGAGGGCGCCTACACCGCCGAACTGTTCCGCGACGGCGTCAACGCCGACAAGGCGGCCCGCGACTACAAACGCGAGTCGGTCGAAATTCCCGCCGACCGGAAGCTGACGGTGAAGATGGCTCCCGGAGGAGGCTTCGCCCTGAAGATCACGCGCAAATAGCGCGCGGCGACACACACGAAGAACCCGGGCGGCCTCGATGGGCCGCCCGGGTTTCGTTTCGGAAAGCGGGTTGCCCCGCGTCACTCCTGCGTGAAGACCGCCGTATAGCGGTTGCCCTGGGCGAGGATTTCACGCGCCAGGCGGCGCACCTCGGCGGGCGTCACGGCCGTGAACAACGCCTCGTTGTCCTTGTCCAGATCCACGCCGTCGAAATACTCCGCACGCATCTTGTTGAGCCAGTAGGAGGTGGATTTCAGGTTCTTCGACCGGCTTTCGGCGTTGACTTTCCGGAAATAGAGCATCGCCTCGTTCACCTCCTGCTCCGAGGGAGCCTCGGCGGCCAGACGTTCGATGCCCTTCTGCACCTCGCCCAACAGCATTTCACACAGTTTGGGGTCGGTGTCGAAGCTCACCACCAGCTGGCAGTAGCCGCGGGGACGGGCGCTGACCTCGTCATGCACGCCGACATAATAGGTTCCGCCCTTCTCCTCGCGCACCGTCGTCAAATAGCGTGCGCCAAGGATGTAGGTGACGTAACGCAGCGCGGCGTAGTTCTCCGGAGTATAGTCGAACCGGCCGTGGTAGATGCGTTCGATCGACGATTTGGGCGTCACGGCGCCCGGGACGACCGCGTCGTATTCCGCCGCTCCGGGAACGATCCTGAAATCCGTCTTCGCGAATTTCCGCTTCGGGGCCGCGGGCAGCGAGCCGATGTATTTCTCGACGAGCGGCCGCGCCTCGGCGGCCGGCATCTCGCCCGCAAAGAAAAAGACAAAGTCGGCGACGTTGCCGAAGAGCTTGTCATAGAGCCTGCGGGCCGCCTCGCGGTCGAAACGGTCGAGCGTCGCGGGCGTCGCCCGCCGCAGCCACGGATGGCCGCCGTATTTTACGCTGTCGGCGCGCTCGGCGAAAAGCGCCTTGGGCGACTTCTCCTTTCCGAGCGACGCGCGGGCCAGGTCGAGATAGTCGCCGTAGGCCTGCTCCGAGAAGTTGGGACGGGTGATATAGAGATGCAGCAGTTGCAGCAGCAGTTCGAAGTCGGCCACGCCGGACGCTCCCGAGAAGACGCTTTCAGTCCGCCCCAGCGTCACCATCAGACTGGCGTCGTGGGCGAAAAGCAGGTCGCGCATCCCGGCGCGGTCGAGGTCCTTCACGCCCATCGTGCGAATGTAGTTCTGAAGCAGGTGCATGCCCTCCACATCGCTGTCGCGGGCGAAGCCGCCCTCGCTGACCGCCGTCACCCCGACCTTGCGGACGCCGATCACCTCGGGAACGGTGCGCCAGAAGACCTTCACGCCGTTCGAGAGCGTCCACTCCTCGGCCCCGAGAGGCGCCTTGCGGGTCCTGACGACCTTTCCGGGCGTCACCTTCTCCGTAAAGAGCGGTCCGGCGGACTTCCCGCGGCGCTCGGGACGGGCGATCTTCGCACGCTTCACCGAGTCGATCAGGTCGAAGGCCTCCGCCTCCGAAGGGACCTTGTCCAGATGCTCCTCGGACGACGACACGAGCACGAGCATCCCCTCCGGCGAGGTCATGCCGGCACGCAGGCCGTTCACCTCCTCGCAGGTCAGGGCATCGAGCTGCTCGCCGACGATCCGCGTCCGGTCGTCGGGCGTCACGTAGGGCACATTGCGCGTGAAATGCTCCACATACCGCCCAGCCAGGTCGGTGTTCGTGGCGAGCCGGTACTTTTCGAGCGCGGCTTTCTCGCTCCGCGCCACCTTGGCACGTGCGGCCTCGAACTCCTCGCGGCTGAAACCGTAGCGTCGGATCTGCTCCACGTCGGTCAGCACCCCGGCCAACGCCTCGCGCATATCGTGCTCCTTGGGCAGGGCCGTCAGCATGAAGGTGTTCCGGCATGTGGCGAGGCTCCCGAGAACGGCCACCACGCGTTTGTAACGGGCGTCGGGGCGTTTCTCCGCCTCGGCCAGCCGGGCGCGCGCCATTTCGAGAAAGACCTTGCGCGCCAGTTCGTCGCGCACGGCGCCCACCGTCGCACGCTCCTCCTCCGACGGATAGGGCTGGTAGAAGATCAGCTTCACGGCCACAGCCTTGGTTTCGGGATCGGTCACCAGTCCGTAGCGGGGCTTGTCGCGCTGCGGAATGTCGTAGACCTCCTTCCGGGCGGGATTTTCGGCCTTCGGGATCGACGACATCACGTCGCGGATCTTCCGCTCCATCGCGTCCACATCCACGTCGCCGACGACGATCACCGCCTGCAAATCGGGACGATACCATTTATGGTAGAAGTCGATGAGCGTCTGCCGCCCGAAGCTGTTGACGATCTCCATGTCGCCGATCACATCGCGCCGGGCGTATTTCGACCCGTCGTACTCGACCTCGGCCGACTTGCGGGCCATGCGCGAGCGGGCGTCGTTGCCGCGCCGCCACTCCTCGCGGATCACGCCCCGCTCCGACTCGATCTCCCCGGGTTCGCAGGCGATGTAATAGGACCAGTCGTGCAGGATCAGCAGCAGCGAGTCCACCAGTCCCTCGCGCACCAGCGGCACGTTGGAAACATTGTAGACCGTGCGGTCGCGCGAGGTGTAGGCATTGACGTTGTATCCGAAGCGCACTCCATTGGCCGCAAGGTAGTTGAGAATGCCCTTTCCGGGAAAGTGCTTCGTTCCGTTGAAGGCCATGTGTTCGAGGAAATGGGCCAGGCCGTTCTGATCGTCCTCCTCCTGCAGGGCGCCTACGTCGTGGGCGATGAAGAAATCCGCCCGCTGCCGGGGATTGTCGTAATGCCGGATGTAGTAGGTCATCCCGTTGTCGAGCCGGCCGACCCGGACCTCGCCGTCGAGCGGCATCTTCTCTTGCGGGCCTGCGGGGACTTGCCCCGCCGCCGGAACGGCCAGCAGACAGAGCAGGGCCGCACGGATCAGAACAGATTTTTTCATCGTGGATTCGCTTAATTATGCAGTGCAGTTTCGCAAATATACAAAAAAGTCGCACAGGAGACGCTAAAAAACGGACGTCGCGGATCAATCAAACTTCAAAATAACTATCTTTGCGTTATACACATCATTTACAACCCGAACAATGAAAAGAAAAAGCAATTGGTTAAAGAATTTGCTGCAATGGGGCACGCTTGCGGCAATCGTGGGATTCGTGGTCTACGGGCTTACGCTCGGGGAGAAACCCGCGGACGTGGAGGCCTACTGCCCGTTCGGCGGACTGCAGGCACTGGGAAGCTACCTGGTCAACAACTCGCTGGCATGCACGATGTCCATGACGCAGATCATGGTGGGCGTCATGCTCGCCGTGGGAGTGATCCTTTTCAGCAAACTCTTCTGCGGCTACCTATGCCCGCTGGGAACCGTCAGCGAATGGATGGGCCGGGGCGGCAAAAAACTGAAGGTCAGCGTCGAAATCCGCCCGGGAAGCATCGCCGACCGCCTGCTCCGCGCCGTCAAATACGCGCTGCTGTTCTACGTGTTCTACATGTCGGCGTCGAGCAGCGAACTTTTCTGCAAGAATTTCGACCCCTATTACGCCGTCGCCACGGGCTTCAAGGGTGAGATCACCGTCTGGATGACCGTCATTTCGGTTGCGCTGCTCTTCCTCGGCAGCTTTTTCGTCAAAATGTTCTGGTGCAAATACATCTGCCCGCTGGGTGCGCTGAGCAACATCTTCAAATTCACCCTCACCTTCGCGGGCATCGTCATCCTGCTGTGGGCGCTCGGGCTGCTGGGCGTGGCTTCGGCCTGGGTATGGGCACTGGGCGCCGCCTGCGTCATCGGCTACCTCTGGGAGATGATCTATCTCAAGAGCAAGGTCTTCCCGCTGCTGCGCATCGTCCGCGACGAAGCCACGTGCACCAAGTGCGACGTCTGCCGACGCAAATGCCCCTATTCGATCGACATCAAGAACCTCGACAAGGTGAAGCATATCGACTGCACGCTCTGCGGAACGTGCGTCTCGGCCTGCCCCGAAGATTCGTTGCAGGTCGGCGGCAAACGCTCGCTGCGCTGGCTGCCCGGCATCCTGGCCGTCGCGCTCTTCGGCGCGGCGCTGTGGTTCGGCAGCCACTGGGAACTTCCGACCATCGACGAGAAGTGGGGCGAATACGAGCAGGTCGAAGGCATGCAGACCTACGAAATCGAGGGACTCACCTCGGTAAAGTGCTTCGGCAGCTCGAAGGCCTTCTCCGCGAAGATGCAGAAAGTGCCGGGCGTCTACGGCGTGAAAACGTTCGTGAAACGCCACGCCGTGGTGATCAGCTACGATCCCAAGGCGATCGACGAGACGAGCATCGACAAGGCGATCTTCTCGCCGACGACCATGAAGTTCGCAACGCCGAAAGCCGGCGTCGACTCGCTGTCGGTGGTCCGCATCGGCGTCGAGGGACTCCACGATAAGATGGACATGGTCTACTTCGGGGCCATCCTGCGCAACATCGACGGCATCTGCGGCTTCGACGCACAGTACGACTGCCCGGTAGCCGTTACGCTCTACGTCGACCCGTCGGCCGCGATCCCCGAAAAGATGCTCCGCGACTCGATCGAGGTCAAGGAGGCCCACATGCTGGCCCACGGCGGCAAGGTCCGCGCGATTCCGGTCCACTACGAGCTCAAAAGCTACGACCCCGCCGCCGGCAGGATCGGCCGCCGCGAGTTCCTCGACCTGATGTTCGAGCAGACCCGCGACCTCTCGGCGCCGTTCAAGCATAACACCGAGACTTACGGCGATGACGCGAAGTACCCCAAAGGCGTCTACGAAGTCGAGTGCCGCGGCATCGAGAAGCCGCTCATCAAGCGCAGCTTCCCCTACTTCCGCGGGTTCCTCTCGCTCAAGGAGGGCATCACGCGGCTCGACGTGGCATTGAACGACGAGGAGGTTCCCGTACTGCGGATCGTCTACGTCAAGTCGATGTGGGACGACGCGAAGATCTGGAACGAACTGCTCAACGCCAAGGTGTGGCCCGTGAAATACAAGGACGGCACGCTCAAGGACGAGGAGCCGAAGTTCACCTTCAAAACCGAGGGACACACCCTCTGACACCACCGGGGCTTGTGATACGCAAGCCCCTTTTTTCGAGATAAACCAAGAAGACGATGAAAAAAGCGATTTTTTACCTGCTGGCCTGCGTCCTGCTCCCGGTTGCGGCGTCGGCCGACGAAGGCATGTGGCTGGTCAGCACGTTCCGGGACGTGATCTACCCCCAGATGAAGAAGGAGGGGCTGAAACTCAAACCCGGAGAGATTTACAACGAGGAGTCCCCGGCGCTGTGCAACGCCATCGTGGCCGTCGACGGCGGCATGGGCACGGGCAGCGTGATTTCGGACAAGGGACTCGTCATCACCAACCACCATGTGGCCTACGGCGACATCCACTCGTTGAGCACCCCCGCGAAGAACTACCTCGAAGAGGGCTTCTGGGCGCTCGAACAAAAGGACGAACTGCCGCTCAAGGGCAAGACCGTGACCTTCCTGCGGCAGGTCCGCGACGTGACGGACGAGGCCCAGGCCATCCGCGACTCGCTCGAAAAGGCCAACAGCCTGGGCATCTTCGGGACGCGCAAGGTCTACGGCATCCTCGAACGGAAGTACGGCAGGGACACCCCCTTCGAAGTGGAGTGCGCCTCGATGTGGAAGGGCAAGAAATACCTGCTTTTCTACTACGAGACCTATAAGGATGTGCGCCTCGTGGGTGCGCCTCCCGTGAAAATCGGGGCCTTCGGCGGCGAGCAGGACAACTGGGGCTGGCCCCAGCACAAGGGCGATTTCGCCCTCTACCGCGTCTACGGCGACGCGAAGGGCCGCCCGGCGGCCTACTCGGAGAACAACGTGCCCATCACGCCCCGCAAGGTGCTGAATGTCTCGACGAGTGGCATCCACGACGGGGACTACGCCATGGTGATCGGCTTTCCGGGCCGCACCAACCGCTACATGTCGTCGCAGGCCGTGCGCGAAAAGGAGCACGTGACCAACCCCGTGGTGATCAAGGCGCGCCGCGACCGCCTCGACATCATGCTGCGCCACATGGAGGCCGACCCGGACGTGCGGCTGATGTACAGCGACAAGTATTTCAACATCAGCAACTACGCCGACTACGCCAAGTGGGAGAACATCTGCCTGCGCCGTTACGACGTTATCGGCATCCGCGCCGCCGAGGAGGCGCGCCTCGCCGCCTGGATCGACGCCGATCCGGCCCGCAGGGCCGAATACGGCGACCTGCTCGCCAACCTCAAAAAAGGCTACGAGGCCCGCGCCGAAGCCGTGCGCGAAAAGTGCTACTACCAGGAGACGTGGATTCGCCCGAGCGACGTGATGATGACGGCCAACCGTCTCGGCACGCTCGTCGACCGCATGCAGCGCGACGGCATCGCCTCGGTGCAGGACGGCGACAAGAACTTCGCGGGCGTGAAGTCCAACACCCGCCGGATGATGAAGGACTTCGACCTGGCCACCGACAAGGAGGTGCTGACACGGATGATGGAGAGTTTCATCGACAACGTGCCCCGCGAAATGTGGGGCGAGCAGCTGCCGCAGCTTTACGACCGTTTCAAGGGCAACGTTCCGGCGCTGGTCGACTACGCGTTCGAAAACACCTGCTGCACCAGCTACGAAAAGCTCTGCGCCTGGTTCGCACAGCCCCGCACGGCCGAGGAGATCCTCTCCGACCCGATGGCGGCGATGGCCAATTCGGTCAGCTCGCGGCGTTTCGCCGAGAAACTCAAACAGGCCGAGGAGACGTCGGGCATCGACGCCGACAAGGAGGAACTCCGCTACACCCACGCCATCTACGAGATGCGCGAATCGGAAGGCACGCCCCAATATCCCGACGCCAACTCGACAATGCGCCTCACCTACGGAACCGTAGGCCCGGTCTCGCCCAAGGACGCCGTGCACTACGACTCCCGTTCGACGATCGACGGCTACCTCGAAAAATACAATCCCGACGACTACGAATTCCGTGTCGACGACCGGATGTCTTCGCTCATCCGCAGCAAGGACTGGGGCCGCTGGGGCGAAAACGGCCGGCTGTACGTCAATTTCCTCACCAACAACGACATCACGGGCGGCAATTCGGGAAGCCCGGTGCTCAACGCCCGGGGCGACGTGATCGGACTGGCGTTCGACGGCAACCGCGAGTCGATGTCGGGCGACATCTATTTCCACCCGACCAACTTCAAGACAGTCTGCGTCGACATCCGCTTCGTGCTGTGGATCATGGACAAATACGCCGGCGCCGGAAAGCTGATCGATGAAATGCGGCTGGTGAAATAACCCGCCCTGCGCTCGCCAAGGAACGGACCCTTTCGAAAAGGGTCCGTTCCTTTTTTATGAATCCCCGACGACAAAAACCCCGCAGGACTTTCGCGTCCTGCGGGGTTTTTAATGACGAACCGCGGTTCAGAAGTTCAGACCCACGGCCGCGAACAGGCCGCCGCGCCGGCTGCCGTCCATCAGGCCGCTGCACCCCCATGCCGCACGCCCTTTCAGATCGACGTACAGGCTCATTTTCTTCGCCGGGAAACAGTGCGTATAGCGCAGGCCGGCCTCGCCGTTCAGACGGTCGTTGGTCAGGAAGGCATACTCCTGGGCCAGCAGGTCGGCGCGATAGTTCTCGTTGTCGATCTGCACCCCCTCGGGGCAGCTCTTCTCCAGTTCGGTTCCGCCGCCGAACGTATAGCCGCCGCGCACCGTCGCGTCGAGCCAGCTGCGGCCGCTGAACCGGAAGTTCTTCGTCACGCCCAGCATCAGTTTCGAATAGTGCAGGTCCTGATCGTAGCATGCCGGGGAGATCGTATATTCCGATTCGGCCTTGTAATAGGTATAAGCCGCATCGACGATCCACGAACTGCTCCACTCGTTGCGCTTGACGTAGAGTTTGTAATCGGCATCGACGCTGCGCTGCTTCTGCGAGAATTTCAGGAAGCGGCCGTACTGTTTGTACAGTTTCTGATTGGTCTCCGGATCAAGTTCCAGCTCCTGAATATTGTTGTATTTCAGCAGGTCGCCCCACGAGGCGTCGACCGAAAGCCGCTGATCGACCCTGCGGCCCGCAACGTTGAGCACCCCCAGATAGCGGTAGGTCAACTGATCGTTGTCGCCCAGATGCTGGTCCAAATCGAAGCGGAAACGCTCCATTTTGTCGTATTCGGCCGAGAACTGATTGAAGAACTTCACCCTCTTTCCCAATTTCAATTCCAACTGGGCGGCGCCTCCGTATTCGGAGCCTTTGTAATAGACGTCATAGAATTTTTCGCTTCCCCCGAGCTGCTGGCTGGTATAAAACCACATGCCTTCGAAGAAGTAGATCATTCCGCTGGTCGTATTCGTACCGAAAGCCGCATAGCCGACCTGCTCCGTCGTGCGTTCATACGTAAAATTAAGACCTGCGTCCACCACCTTCGAGGTAAACATCACACCCGGCTGAACGCTCAAATACATCGAGGTGGTTTTATTGCGCGAATCCCGACGCTTTGCCAGGCTGCGATCCTCGTATTTCCCCATCGCTCCAACCACCCAGCGCCCCATACGGTAGGCAACCCCGGCCTCGATGGCATAGGTTTCATCACGCGTATTTCCGGGAATCGAATCGCCGAGCAGCATCGGAGAATCTCCGATGTTGGCATTTCCCGCCCAACTGCGGTCCTTCGAAGCCGCATAATCATAACTCAACTTACCGTAGAACGAAAGACGATTCCAACGGCGGTACGACTCGGACCGGACCCCGAACGCATTCACTTCCGCTCCATCGGTAACGTTGCGCAGTCCGCCTTGCTCGAAATCATAATTCACTTCCGCAATGGAGAGCGATGCCTGATTGAGCATCAGGCCCGCCGCATTGTCCGAAACGAGCCATCCGCTTTTCGAACGAATCCGTTCCAGGGTATAATATTTTTCAAGGTTCTCCTTCGGAGCGGAGGACTGGGCGAAAACGCCCGACCCCGCACATACCGCAGTCAACAGGAGCACCGCATAGATCTTTTTCTTCATGGCTGTTTCGTTTTATCGGTTTTTGTACTCCGTGCAAAGGGTCGGTTCATCGAGCGGAATCCAGTCGTCGGCCGAATTGTTCGTATCCTGATAAACCGTACGACCTACGATCTCCGAAGCGCTTTCGTCCACCTTGCGGATATAGGACTGACCGCTGTACGAGGCCGTCGTGATAAACAAAGGCTGGAGACTGATGTCGGAGCAAAGGCGCGGGACGTGCGTATCGTTACTGCGGAACTCCACACCATCGAGAATACACTCCTTGGGAACCATTATCGAGGGCATACTCTGATACTTCGTCGGCTGATACATCACCTTGCCGTAGGGCCGGCCTTTGATGGCTCCGTCCTTAACGTACTCATAAGGATCTTCAGGCAGCCGATATACAACGATCGCCGGCGAGCTGATGGAGAGAACGATCGAATTTCCGGATGCCAGCTCACAGAAGCATTCCAGCCGTTCAACGCCCGCGGCCGGAGCTTTTACCGCGGAGCCAGCAAAACGGTCGATATACATCGCCCATACATTATCCGCGGCAAGGTTCATCGGTCTGCTGGTCTGGTCTGCCGTATGTTCGACGGCGCTCAAGGCAATCACGACCTCTTCGCCCGGCTGTATCGGGTGCTCCCGGCCTTCGCCCGGGAAAACAAAACCGAAAGCGTTGACCGGAATGGAATCGCGGAGTTCGGTGCTGGTGCTTCCCAACCAGAATTTATTGTACACGGCCGATTTTCCCGAATTGAACGACGTGTGGAATCCGACTCCCACCCCGTCGAGATACTGCACATCGTCGGAATTGTTGCAGAGCGTGAAATACTGGTCATAGTTATAATTCGCTTTCCCGTCGGCAGTCTTCGTTTTGTGAAAATAAACCTCTTTCAGAATGATCGTGCCACGCGCCGTAGCCTTAATCTCGAGATTGTTCGTCCCGGCCGACTGACCGTCTTTATTCAGCACGAAATCCCTGGTGGCATGCAGGAACTTGCTGATTCCGCCCACATCGGCCACTTTGCTGATAATCACGCTGTAATTTCCGTATTCGGCGTCGATCCGGGTTTCACCCTTCGCATCCGTTTCGGAAGTATACGTATTTCCGATCTTCGTATTGCGCATAGTCACCTTGAACCCCGACTTGTCGAGCGACGCCAACTCTCCGGGCAAATCAATGGAGATCAGCACCTCCCTGTTGCCATGAAGCAATTCGCCGTCTTTCATATCCTTGAGGCAGCCGCACAGCAGAAAGGCCGTCGCCAAAGGCACCAGATAATATAAAATCTTTTTCATCATCTGCAACTCTTTAGAATTTAAGTTTTAGTTCCGCGCCGAAATAAATATCCGTATTTACGCGCTTATAAGTTCCCGTACTCTTCAGCAACATTTTAGGATGCGAGTTCGTAAAGTTGTTGGCGTAGAATGAAATCTGGGCAATCCTGCCGATCTCTTTCGTAACACGGAGGTTGGCCATGAAATAAGGCTTGAACGAATTTTCGACAAAGGTCGTAGTCGCACTGCCCGTCTGAAGGTATTCCCGGTAAGCCGCTCCATAGGTAGGATCGTTGTACAAGTCCCGATTGAACGGCAATAGCTGACCATCCATGTTCATATAGAAATCGGGGTCCCGGTAGATCATCTTGCCATTCGTCCCATTCGAAAAATCGCCATAAACGGGATTATTGTCGTCATCGAGGATGTAAACACCGTCTGCCTGGAGATTCCGGGTCCGGTTGAGCCATACACACTGGACGGTCAGTGTTGTAATCAGACGCAACTTCGGAATGTGCGTGATCAGGTTAATATTGGAATTGAACCGGGTGTACACCGAACCGGAAGAGACGGATTTGCCTCCATAATAGGCTCCCAGAAACGGGTTGTAGATATTCTTACCGTCAATAGGCACTTTCACCGAGGAATAAGTATCGTACAACAACACACCCTCGCTATCCTTCCGGGTCATGGTCATGTATGCTCCGTTGACAACGACCGAAGTCCGGACCGGACGAATCTGCCCGAAATCGAACGTATACTCGACACCCCACTTGTCGTATTTACCGTCATTGGCCGGTTTCTTGACGGATGCCGTATTGAATATTTTCTCATCCCGATAGTCGAGCGGCTCGCCTCCCACGCCCAGAACCGGTTGTCCCGGATTGTTCGGATCATCCATATAAACCGGAACTTCCGTCCCTTTATAGGTTTCGTATTCCCGGAATGACAATACCTGCGGAACCATACGAAGGGTATAACCGTTACGCATCTTTTCATTATAATAGGTAATGCCTCCCTTGACACCGAACATATCGAAATCGAGACCCACTTCGAAGTTCTTGCTGTACTGCATCTTCAGATCGCGGTTAATCATATCGGACTGCGGGGTCACGAACGTAGTCCATGCCGCCACAGGCCCCGTCTCGGCAGTTCCGCCCCAGCTGAACGAAACCCGGTCAATATACACCGGAAAAGGATAAAGCAGCCGCAGGGCCGGCAGCGTGGTCTGGATGCCCCAGCCGGCGCGCAGCGACAGTTCGCGGACCTTTTTCGGCGCGCGATTGCTGATGATCGTATATTTGGCGTTAAAACGCGGATCGACGGCCCACTTATCGTTCAGCTGATCCGTCGCCATATAGGTAAAACGTCCGCCGGCCTGCAACGTGAGCGATGTTTTTCCGATCGGCAGCGTCGCTTTTTCTTCGGCGAAGACAGCCACCTGATTCAGGAAAGGAATGTCGCTGAACGGCTCCGGACGGAACGACATGGGACGCACGCCTTCGTAATACTGTCCTTTGCCGGTGTTGCCCGAATTGTTCCACTCGACACCGAGCATCGCCTTGTTGTAGACCTTGCCGTAACGCCCCGAAAGTTCAGCCACCATTTTAGCCGTGGTGTAATAGGCCATACTCAAATTCCGAATATCGCTCAAGTAATTGTCAGGGGTGAATTCAGTCAGATACTCCCCGTTTTCCAAAGCTCCAGGATTGGCGACACCGAGGGCGCTGGGCGCCATCTGCTGACGGGCGTACTGACGGGTCATCGATGTATTGAAAACGTATTTCAACGACGTAATCCACGACTTGTTGAGCAGCCACGAACCATTAAGGTTGATCGACAGGTTCCGATCGTCCAACTCCTTGCGTTCAGCCTGCGAGATATTGTCCGGATCAGCCTTTGTAGTGCCGCGCGAAAGGTAACCGCTCACCTTCGCATTGAACTGAAACGGCGTGCGGTCACGGTTGAAGGTATTGGTATAACCCACCGAAAACGTTCCGCGGTCATAAGATTCCTCCACCGTACGGATGTCCTTCATCGCATTGGCGTAGTCGATCGACGCATTGAGGAAACCCTTGTCGGACCCCAACGCATAACCTTTAGTCAGCGACACGGCCTTGGTGTCCGGCACGGTCTTCACCCGGATTTCATAGGGAGTGCGGCCCTGCTTGGTCTTGACGACGACCGCTCCGGCGCTCATATTGCCGTATTCGGCCGACGCAACGCCGCGGATGACCTCGATCGACTCGATATTGTCGGTCGAAATGGTGCGCATGTCGATACCCCGGCTGGTTTGCTGCCCGAAAGCGGCCGCTTTTCCACCCATCAGCATCGCGCTATTATTCACAACGGCTCCATCGACATAGACGCCCACCGAACTGGAGTTGATGCTGTTCGCATCCTTACCGTCCGTCATCGAATTAGGCAGATCACGGATGCCGACGAAATTCGAAGTGGAGTTCGTCAATTCCGGATTCGCGGTCAGCACGCCCGGCAACAACTGCATCACGTCCTTGACGGAGGTGGCTTGCAGGTGGTCCATCGCCTGACGGTCGATCGTCGACGAGGAGTTGATGCTGCGGCCCCGCTGGGCCGTTACGGTCACGGTGTTGAGTTGCAGGCTCGACTCCTTGAGACGCAGCGAGAGCGCCCCGATCGAAGCGCTGACCGTCACCTTGTACGAAAGCGGCTCGTAACCCAGGCAGGTTGCCTCGATGGTGTAGCTGCCGGTGGTCACCGACGGCATCCGGAACCGGCCTTTGGCATCGGTCACCACCCACAGCTCAAGCGTCGGAATGGAAACCACGCAGCCCGCAATCGGCTCCTTCGTGTTGTACTCCGTCACGGTCCCTTCGATGGAGACCTTCTTCGGAGCCTGGGCCTGCACTCCCAGCGGAATGCAGACGCCCGCCAATAAAAGCATTAGTAAAAATTTCTTCACGGCAAACAGGGTTATGTGAATAGTAAGAATGTCATTCGTTTTCGGGGGACAAAGATAGAGTGCCGCACAACAGGCGGCAACCCCGAGAAATGGGGATTTCACCGGTCAGGGGACACAATAACGGCTTCCGGCAGCTGCATGGCGCAACTGTCGGGCATCGGGAAACACGCGACTGTCAACAGATGGTAGGGCAATTCCCGCGGGGGGGGGAACCCGGGCCGGGAATTCGTCGGCATGGTCCGGAACGCTGATCCGGGCGGTCGCCGGGCGGCGGTTCAATCCACTCTTCCTCATGCCAGTTTCATTTGATTCAAGACAAATCTTGTTTCGCAAGATAAGAAAAAAACACCATTCCGAACATCTTTTCGAACCATGAATTTAACCGAACTTACAATCCGAACGCATCCTGCGGCATATCGCGACAATGTTTAACCGGATTTCCGCCTGCGGTTTCGATCCGAAACGCCCCATTCGGGCCGAAATTTCTTTTTTTGCGGACCGGCTGTACTATGGACGGAAATTACTATCTTGCGGCCAATAAACCTTCACCCCCCCCGGTTTGACGCGTTACATACTACTGATTCTCGCCCTTCTCGGGTTTGTCGGCATGCCCTCCGCACATCCGGCGGGGAATCATGCGCTCCAATCCTTCGCCCTCTCTTACCAACCCATGAACTTCGGCCGGCCGGCGCGCACGGTCGTCACGGTCGAGGACAAGGAGACGCACGACCCGCTGCTGGGCGCCACGGTCTCGATCGTCAGCCGGGCCGACACGCTGCGGGGCACGACCGTCAAGGAGGATTTCTACCGTATCATGGCCGTCTACCGCTGCGACCGGATTTTCCGCGACTCGGTCGACCTGGAGGTCACCTACGTGGGTTACAAGCCGTTCAAAAAACGCTACGGAAACACCGGATTCCGGGGACGGATCGAGGTCAAAATGGAGGTCGACGAACAGTCGATCGCGCAGGTCGTGGTCGTCGGGCAGCAGGTCGCCATGGTCTTCCGGGGCGACACGACGGTCTACAACGCGGGGGCGTTCAAAACCATGGCCGACGACCGTTTCGCGGAGCTGCTGAAGCAGCTGCCGGGCGTCGAGATCAAGGACAACAAGATTTACGCCGAAGGGCAGGAGGTCAAACGGGTGCTGATCGACGGGAAAAACCTCTTCGGCTCGAAAACCTCCTACGCACTCACCGACCTCGAAGCCTCGGACGTCCGGAGCGTGCGGGTCTACGAGGATTTCAGCCCCGAGGCAAAGCGCCTGGGGGACAACACGGCCGAAAAAGAGAAGGTGATGGACGTCGAAACCAAGTCGAAGCGCGGTTACATCCTGGGCGGGAATCTGGAGGGAACGCTCGGCGCGAGCCTCGAAAGGGACTACTCGGGTCGGCATGAAATCCGCCATTCCGAGGCCGGAAGCTTTTACCGCAACACCGAAAGGGGCAACTGGCGTCTCGAAGCCTCCAACTCGAAGGACAACATCCGGCAGGGAGAAGGCGTCTCGTTCGACTCGAAGACGACCCCCACGAAACAGACCGACGCCCAGGCGGACTATACCCTGCGCCGGGGCGACTCGACCAACGTATCGACCGCCGTCCGGTTCGGTCGCAGCCGCCAGAGCAGCACGGGGTCCTCGCAGACCGAATATTTCCCGACCGAAGCCTATGCCCTGCGCAACGAGGAGAGCCGGAACGAATCGCTCTCGAAATCGCTTTCGGCGGAGATCTCGAACTACGTCAACATCCAGCGGAAGAAGAAGGTTTTCGGGGCCATGACCACCTTTTCGATCGACGACGGCTCCACCTCGGGCACAGCCGCACGCAGCAGCGGATCGACGACGAAAAGACCCGGACGAACCTCAACAGCAACTCCGACAGACGCAACATCCGATTGAATGTCAGCATTTTCTTCCACTCGAAAATTTCCGAACGGTCGACCCTGTCGTTCAACGTCTCGGGCAAATACGCACCCGGCGACCGGGACGGCTGGCGGGTCGACACGACGGCCTCGACACCCGGCCTGCAGGTCAAACTGCGCAACGACGGCGACAGCCGCAACTATTCGTTCGGCGCCAATCTGGGCTACCGCTACAAACTGGGAAAAAAGGGTTCGGTCAACGCCTCATACAACTTCAGCCGCGATTACGCCCGCTCGAAACAGCTGGCGGTCGATTTCCTCTCCGACCCGCAGGGCGTCGTCGACACGGTCAACTCCTACCATTACACGACCGACACCTACACGCACAGCCTGCAAACCAGCCTGCAATACCGGAGCGGCGACGTCTGGATAATGGCCGGACTGGGCGGAGTGCTCTACGACATCGCCCGCAGCGAGCGCTTCCCCAAGGAGGAGCGCTTCCCGCGGCTGTTCTTCCAGCTCAACCCGACGGTCTACCTCTCGGTCGGCAAGTCGCGGAAGCGTTTTTCGTTCAACCTGGCCTCCTTCCCGCAGATGATCCCGCTCGACGCGCTTCGCTCGACGCTCAACGCCACCAACCCCCTTTCGTTGCAGGCCGGAAACCCCGGCCTCAAGTTGCAGAACGACCTCTCGGGATCGGCGGGATTCCAGTTCACCGACGTCAAAAAGGCCCTCTCCTTCAGCGTGCGGCTCAACGGCAGCTACACCTTCAACTACATCGCCCAGCGACGCACGCTCTTCCTCGAAGACACCTACCTGCCCCAGTACGACTACACGGCACGGAAGAGTGCGCAGCTCACCACGCAGGCCAATGTCGGGGGCAATTACAACCTCGGGGGCAGGGTCTCCTACTCACAGCAGATCAACCCGCTGCGCTCGACCCTGAACGTCTCGGTAAACTACGGCTTCAGCCAGACGCCCTATTTCACCGGCGAAGACCTCTTCCACTCGGTCCGCCATTCGCTCGGCTTCGGCTTCGGCTTCGACTCGGGCTTTTCGAGCAAGGTCAAGCTCAACATCCGCTCCAACACCTCGATGAGTTCCTACACCACGCAGAAAGAGACCGCGCAGGAGCTGCGCGAACAACTCACGGCGCGCGTCGACCTGCGCTTCGGCAAGTATTTCGGGTCGGTCGGCACGCTCTACGAATTCTACTGCAACAGCCGCTCGCACACGCTCACGCGCCACAACGTGATCCTCAACGCCTCGGCGGGGCGCAAGTTCGGCAAGGAGAACCGGCTGGGGCTTTCGGCGGGCGTCATCGACATCCTCAACCGCCCCGACTACGCCACCACGAGTTTCGACACGGATTACATCGTCACCTCCTCAACCTCCTACCTGGGCCGTTACGGCTACCTGCGCGTCGCCTATACGTTCTGATCGGAAGCCGCCGGAATTACGGTGTTATTTCGGTTTATTTCGTATAGTTTCGCATATTTTCGTATCTTTGGACGCAGAAACCGTTTAAAGCGTATGAAAAAACTACTGATCCCCCTGATTGCCGCCTTTGCCGCGAACACCGTATCGGCCGCCGCGCCGCAGCAGGTCATCGACATCAGCACCGACAAGGTCTCGATGGTGCTCACCGCCGCCCCCGGAGGCGAAGTTTATTTCCGCCACTTCGGCGGACGCATCGACGACCCGGCGCCGCTGGCCGACTACAAGAGCAACCGCCGCAGTGACCACGGAACCGAGGACCTGGCCTATCCCGCGACGGGAGGCCGCAACTTCCGCGAACCCGCCCTGCGCGTCACCCATGCCGACGGCGACATGAACACCGAACTGCGCTACGTGTCGCACGCCTCGAAACAGCTCTCCGACAAGAACGTGACGGAGACCGTCGTGAAGATGACCGACTGCTGCCAGGCGCTCGACGTGGAACTGGTCTTCACGGCCTACGCCCGCGAAAACGTCATCACCACGCACGCCGTGATCCGCAACCGCGAGAAGGGTCCCGTCACGCTGCACAGCTTCTACTCCTCGTCGCTCCCGCTGAAGGCCGACAAATACCTCCTGACGCACCTCTACGGGGCCTGGGCGCGTGAAGCGCAGGTCGACCACACGCTGCTGACCCACGGATCGAAAAGCATCGAGTCGACGCGCGAGGTGCGCACGACCCACACCGAAAACCCGGCGTTCCTGCTCACGCTGAACAGCGATTCGTTCAGCGAGACCTGCGGCGAAGTCATCGCCGGAGCGCTGGCCTGGAGCGGAAATTTCCGCCTCAACTTCGAGGTCGACGAATTCGACGTGCTGACCGTCCTGGCCGGCGCCAACCCCAACGCCTCGGAGTACAGGCTCCGCCCGGGCGAGACGTTCACCACGCCCGAAATGATCTACACCCACTCGTTCTGCGGCGCGGGCGGCGCCTCGCGCAACCTCCACGACTGGGCGCGCAACTACGGCATCTACCACGGCCACGAGGTCGTCCCCACGCTGCTCAACAGCTGGGAAGGCGCCTACTTCAAGTTCGACGCCAAGGTCCTGAAACAGATGATCGACGACGCGGCCTCGATGGGATTGGAAATGTTCGTCCTCGACGACGGCTGGTTCGGCAACAAATACCCGCGCAACAACTCCAACGCCGGACTGGGCGACTGGCAGGTGAACGCCGCGAAACTCCCCGAAGGCATCGACCACATCGCCTCCTACGCCCATTCGAAGGGACTGAAGTTCGGCATCTGGATCGAACCGGAGATGGTCAACCCCAAGAGCGAGCTGGCCGAGAAGCACCCCGACTGGATCGTCCGTCCGCCGAAGCGCGAAGCGCCCACGACCCGCAACCAGTGGCTGCTCGACCTCACGAACCCCAAGGTGCAGGACTTCGTGTTCGGAGTCTTCGACAACACGATGAAACTCTCGGACAAGATCGACTACATCAAGTGGGACGCCAACCGCAACGCCAACAACGTGGGTTCGGCCTACCTCCCGGCCGACGAGCAGTCGCGCTTCTGGATCGACTACGCGCAGGGCTTCTACAAGGTGATGGAACGCATCCGCGCCAAATACCCCGACGTGCTGATCCAGGCCTGCGCCTCGGGCGGCGGCCGCGTGGAGTACGGCGCCCTGAAGTATTTCGACGAAGTGTGGACGAGCGACAACACCGAGGCGCTTTCGCGCGCCCGCATCCAGTACGGCACGAGCCTTTTCTACCCCGCCGTCGTGATGGGTTCGCACGTCTCGGCCACGCCCAACCACCAGACGGGCAACATCACGCCCATCAAGTTCCGCTTCGACATGGCCTGCGCCGGACGCCTCGGCATGGAGCTTCAGCCCAGGCAGATGACCGACGAGGAGCGGCAGTTCGCCCGCCGGGCCATCGCCAGCTACAAGGAGTACCGCGACATCGTGATGCAGGGCGACCTCTACCGCATCGGCACGCCCTATGACAAGAGCGGCTGCTACGGTCTGATGTACGTTTCGAAGGACCGGAAGCAGGCCGTGCTGTTCACGTACAGCCTCCGGTACCAGGGCCGCTCGCTGATCCCGAAATTCCGCTTGCAGGGCCTCGACCCGAAGACGGGCTACACCATCCGCGAACTGAACGTCGACAAATCGCGCAACTGGTTCGACGGCAAAACCTTCAGCGGCGAGATGCTCTCGAACGCCGGCATCAACCCCTCGATGCCGAAGATTTACGACAGCGGCGTATTCCTGCTCACGGCGGAATAGAAGCTGCTCCGTCGCGAAAGCCACCCCGGGATTTGCCGCCGGGGTGGCTTTTTCCTATCTTTGCCGAAGAACATTTTTCCGAACATGATCGAACAAATCATATCCCGACGACTGCAAATTCCGCTGCACCAGGTGCAGGGGACCGTGTGTCTGCTCCGCGAAGGGGCGACGATCCCCTTTATCAGCCGCTACCGCAAGGAAGCGACCGGCTCGCTCGACGAGGTGCAGGTCGCCTCCGTCAAGGAGTGGCTCGACCGGCTCACCGAACTCGAAACCCGCAAGCAGACGGTGCTCACGACCATCGAGGGGCAGGGCAGGCTGACCCCGGAACTCCGCCGGCGCATCGCGGAGTGCTGGGATGCGGTGGAGCTGGAGGACATTTACCTGCCCTACAAACCCAAACGCCGCACGCGGGCCACCGTGGCGCGCGAACGGGGCCTGGAGCCGCTGGCCGAAATCATCCTGGCGCAGCAGTCCCGCAACGTCGTGCAGCAGGCCCGGCGGTTCGTTTCGGCCGAAGTGCCGACCCCGGAGGAGGCCCTCGCCGGGGCGTGCGACATCGTCGCCGAACGTATCTCGGAAGACGAGCGCGCCCGCAACACGCTGCGCCGCACGTTCGCCCGCGAAGGCATCGTCCATTCGAAACTCGTCAAAGGCAAAGAGACGGAAGGGGCGAAATACGCCGACTATTTCGACGCCGAGACGCCCCTGCGCAGCATCTCGTCGCACCGCTTCCTGGCCATGCGCCGCGGCGAGGAGGAGGGCATCCTGAAAATCGCGGTCGACGTGGATGCCGAACATTGCATCGAAAGTCTCCGCCGGCTGTTCGTACGGCCCGGCTCGGCGACGCGCGAATGGATGGAAGCGGCCGTGGCCGACGCGTTCAAACGCCTGATACGCCCCTCGATCGAGACCGAACAGCTCGCGGCGGCCAAGGAGAAGGCCGACGACGAGGCGATCCGGGTTTTCGCCGAGAACCTGCGCCAACTGCTGCTCTCCTCGCCGCTGGGGCAGAAGCGCGTCGTGGCCATCGACCCGGGATTCCGCACGGGATGCAAGGTCGTGGCGCTCGACGCGCAGGGCAACCTGCTGCACAACACGACCGTCTACCCCCATCCGCCGCAGGGCCGGGCGGCCGAAGCGGCCGAGACGCTGAAATCGCTGGCCGCCAGGCACAAGGCCGAGGCATTCGCCATCGGGGACGGCACGGCGGGCCGCGAGACCGAACAGCTGGTCCGCGGACTGGGGCTGGACGGCGTGGAGGTATTCATGGTGAGCGAGGACGGCGCGTCGGTCTACTCGGCGTCGGCCGCGGCGCGCGAGGAGTTCCCGGACTACGACGTGACGGTGCGCGGGGCCGTGAGCATCGGACGCCGCCTGATCGACCCGCTCTCGGAGTTGGTCAAGATCGACCCCAAGTCGATCGGCGTGGGGCAGTACCAGCACAGCGTCGACCCGGCGAAGCTCAAGGCGCGGCTCCGGACGGTCGTCGAAAGCTGCGTCAACCGCGTCGGCGTCAATATCAACACCGCCTCGAAACACATCCTGACCTACATATCGGGGCTGGGACCCGTGCTGGCGCAAAACATAGTAGCCTACCGTGCGGCGAACGGGGAGTTCAAAAGCCGCAGGGCGCTGCTCAAAGTGCCGCGGCTGGGAGCCAAGGCTTTCGAGCAGGCGGCCGGGTTCCTGCGGGTCGTTGGAGGCGCGAATCCGCTGGACAACAGCGCCGTGCACCCGGAATCGTACGCCGTCGTCGAGCGGATGGCCGCCGACGCGGGCGTGACGGTCGAACGCCTGCTGGCCGACAAACAGCTGCGCAGCGGTCTCAAGGCCGAACGATACGTGAGCGGAGAAACGGGGCTGCCGACCGTGACGGACATACTCGAGGCGCTCGACAAACGGGGGCTTGACCCGCGCGAGCAGTTGCAGGTCTTCGCATTCGACCCCAACGTGCACACGATCGGCGACCTGCGCGAGGGAATGCTCCTGCCGGGCATCGTCACCAACATCACGGCCTTCGGGGCCTTCGTCGACATCGGCGTCAAACAGGACGGGCTGGTGCACATCTCGCAGCTGGCCGACCGCTACGTGGCTTCGCCGGCCGACGTGGTGCATCTGGGACAGCACGTCGAGGTGCGGGTGACGGGCGTGGATGCCGTTCGCGGACGCATTGCGCTCTCGATGCGCCGCGAAGCATAAAAGACCGGATCAAGCGAGGCCCTGCAACGGCCATCCTGGTCGAAAAATGGCCTTTTAAGGTCGAATATTGTCCGCCCGGTCCGTAAAACATCGCTACCTTTGGGTATTCAAACCATTAACCCATTTGTCCGATGAGAAAAAACAACCTGTTCATTACCTCGTCGTGCCTGCTGGGGGCACTGGCCTCGTGCTACGGGGCCTTCGGAAAGAACCCGCGGCCATCGGCAAATGGCATCTGGGGTGGGATTGGACACACAAGGAAGGCAAGGCGAAAACCGTCGACAACATCGGCTTCACGAAACGCATGGCCAACGGTCCCACCGATCGGGGATTCGACTATTTCTACGGGCTGACCTCGCCGTCCGGACCTCCGTACCTCTACATGGTCAACGACATGGCGGAGAAACAGCCGAACACGAGATTCGAAGAATCCGGCGGCGGACTGTATAAAATCAAGGGCGGCATCGGCCACAGCGACTGGAGCGCCGACGGCATGCAGCCCCATCTGGCGGACAAGATGCTCGAATACCTCGACGAAAACAAGGATTCCGACAAGCCGTTCTTCCTCTACATGGCGCTGACGGCTCCCCACATCCCGCTTTTCCCGAGCAAGGAGTTCAAGGGCAAATCCAAGATCGGCGACTACGGCGACCTGGTGATGATGATAGACGACATCGTCGGCAGGGTCAATCGAAAGCTGAAGGAGATCGGCAAATACGACAACACGATCGTCATGTTCGCCGCCGACAACGGCTGCGCCGGTTACATCAACATGGACAGGATAAACCGGAAAGGGCACTATCCGTCCTATATTTACCGGGGCTACAAGTCGCACGGCTGGGAAGGCGGCCACCGCATTCCCTTCATCCTGTCGTGGGGCGACCGGTACGGACACGTGACCGATAATTCGCTCGTCTCGCTGACCGATCTGTACGCCACGTTCGCCGACATGCTCGGCTACCGGATAGCCGACGACGAGGCCGAAGACAGTTTCAGCTTCTGGCCGATACTCGACGGCTCGGGCAACGCCGCCCGGACCGACCTGATCGCCACGTCGGGAGCCGGCTATTTCACCTACCGAACGCCGCAGTACAAGCTGATATTCAACGCGGGAAACGGTTCCGGCGAAGAGTACAGGATCGACGGACAGCCCCCGCTGCAATTCTACGACATGGTCAACGATCCCGAAGAGAAGGTCAACCAGATAAACAATCCGGAATACGCGGGCCGGATCAGGGAGATGGCCGCCCGGGTGAAGAAGTACATCGAGGACGGCCGATCGACGCCCGGAGCCAAAGCGGCCAACGACGGCGGCAATTCCTGGAAACAGATCACCGACATAATGAGCGGCCTGTACGCCGGGAACAGGTAAGGGCGAAACTGCGTCGAAGGATGCCGGAACCGCCGTCCGGCTCCGATCAAAAAACCTCCGCATTCCGGAATCGGAATACGGAGGTTTTCAATTGGCGGCAACGGGCTGGCGCGGGACATGCTCGAAGATACCGACGAGCAGGCTGACGCCTTGTTATTGCTGAATTACAAGCGATAACGAAACAACCGAGGCTGATAAGGGCCCTGACAAAGAAAAAGTCCTCGGAAGTTATTAGCTTCCAAGGACTTTCACATCAAAGTTGAGGTCTGAAGCGGACGCCATAAATTCGAATCTAATTTTACCGATTTTAATTTTATTTTATCTATATATCAATATTTTACAGCCGTTTTTCATCAACTGAGAGGTCTGGAAGTTTTCGAAAATTCGGCCGATGCCGTACAAATGCCGTACAAATTTCCTATCTTTGTCCCGAAGATAAAACCCAACCGTATGGCTACTTTCTCCTACCGCATCCGCACAACCCGCAAGGGAATCCTGACCAAGGTCCTCATCCGATTCAACGTCGATCGGCACACCTCGTTCTATGCCGATACCCAGTATCTGGTGCTCTCCGACGCCTGGGATGATAAAAAGCAGACGGTCAAGAGCCGCTTCACCTTTACCGACGATTTCACCGAGCAACAGGGACGCGAGCTGACCAAGAATCTCTCCGAACTGCGCAGCCACATCCTCGGAGAGATTGCCAAGGACCCCGAACACGCAATGACGAAGACGCGGCTGGAGAAGATCATCTACAGCTTCCACCACCCGCGCAGCCTCATCACCGGCCGCCGCGTCCGCAGCCGCGAATCGCTCGGCGACTACATCGTCCGCTTCACGCGCGAAATGGAGGAGGGCACCCGGCTGAACATCCACAAACTCCGCTACGGCCCCTCGACCATCAAGAACTACAAGGGATTCGTTGTGCAGTTCGACGAGTACTGCAAAGCCCGGCGCAAGCAGTTCGATTTTGCCGACATTGACCTGAAGTTCTACGACGACTTCGTCGCCTGGTTCACCGCCAAGAACTACTCCGTCAATACGATCGGCCGCCACGTCAAGGAGCTGAAGATCATCATGCGCGCGGCCCGCGAGGAGGGTCTGCACGACAACGGGGCGATCGAGAGCCGCAAGTTCCGCGTGCTGACGGCCGACGTGGAGAACATCTACCTGACGGAGTCGGAGATCCGGGCCATCGCCGCGCTCGACCTCTCGAAAAACCGGCACAAGGATGTTGCCCGCGACATCTTCCTGGTGGGGTGCTACACGGCACAGCGCTTCAGCGACTACTCGACCATCAACGAAGGCAACATCCGCACACTGGAGAACGGACAGCAGGTCATCGACCTCAAGCAGCAGAAGACCGGCAACCACGTCGTCATTCCGGTCCGGCCCGAGTTGCAGGCCATCCTGGAGAAGTACGACAACCGGCTGCCGAGAACCTACGAACAGAAGGTAAACCACCTCATCAAGGAGATTGTGCGCGAGGCGGGCATCACGGAGAAGGTCGAGGTCTCCTACATCGAGAATGGCGAGAAGAAGAGTCGGCTGGTCGAGAAGTGCGGCCTGGTGAAGACCCACACGGCACGGCGCAGCGGCGCAACGAACATGTATTTGGCGGGGATCCCGACCATCGCCATCATGAAGATCACGGGCCACAAGACCGAACGGGAGTTCATGAAGTACATCAAGATCACCGAGGAGCAGACCGCCCTGGAGTTGATGAGCCACCCCTATTTCAGCGGGAAATAAAACGAAATGTTACCGCCGTAAAATTTACGACGGTAACAAAAGCCCACATGAATTTTCACACAAACGACCGCAACTGCTGATTATCGAGAATTATTTGTAATTTTACAAAAACTTAAGTCTATGACAGCCGAAAAACTGACATCCATACTCGACTCTTTATTAAGTCTTCCGGCAGAGACCGAGGTCGTTGAATTCAAAAGAGCAGAACGGAATTTCGATGATCGAGACCTCGGACAATACTTTTCGGCCTTAAGCAATGAAGCCAACCTGAAAGAAAAGGATTGCGCTTGGTTAATATTCGGCATAGAGAACAAATCTCATGAGGTAGTCGGAAGTCAGTATAAAAACTCTCGCCCGGCTCTCGATGCAATAAAGAAAAAAATTGCAGATCAAACCACTGGGCGCCATACCTTCGTCGAGATATATGAGTTACTGTACAGAAACGGGAAAAGAGTTGTAATGTTCCAAATCCCGCCTGCTCCACAGGGAATCCCAATCGCTTTTCAAGATCATTACTACGGACGCGATGGAGAATCTTTACAGGGACTGGCTATCGAAAAAATTGAACGCATACGCTACCAAGTCAAATTGAAGGATTGGAGCGCGGGAATCATCGAAAATGCCTCTTTGGAAGACCTGGATCCGGCAGCCATTGCCAAGGCGAGAGAGTTATACACAAAAGCCCATGAGGAAAAAACGGACGAAATCGCCTCATGGGACGACATCACATTCCTGAACAAGGCAAGAATTACGATTCGTGGTAAGATCACCAATACCGCCATCGTCCTGCTTGGTAAAGAAGAAAGCGAGCATTTGATTTCTCCCGCAGTAGCCAAAATCAAATGGATTCTGCGAGGACAAGACAACATCGAACGGGATTACATGATCGTATCCTGTCCGTTCGTATTGGCCGTTGATAGGATTTACAACAAAATACGCAATCTGAAATACCGTTACATCAACCCCGAACACAAGACCTTATTTCCTGAAGAGATCGACACCTACGAACCCTATGTAATTCGCGAGGCATTAAACAACGCGATAGCCCATCAGGATTATACACTGGGAGGACAGATCAACGTAGTGGAGTACGACGACAAACTGGTCTTTTCGAACAAAGGATCTTTCATTCCCGGCAATATCGAACGGGTACTCATCAGCGATGCTCCGGAGGAACAATACAGAAATCAATTTCTGGCAACAGCAATGGTAGGACTGAAAATGGTCGATACAATCGGCAGCGGTATTCGCAAGATGTACTATTACCAGAGACAAAGACTGTTCCCCTTGCCGGACTACGATTTATCCAATAATCGGGTCGAAGTAACCATTACAGGCAAGATTCTCGATATGAATTACGCGAATATATTGGCACAGAATACCGATCTGAGCCTCCTTGACATCGAACTACTGAACCGCCTGCAATTGGGGAAGACATTGTCTGACGAGGAAATCACGCGTCTGAGAAACAAGCATCTGATCGAAGGACGAAAACCCAAGGTATATATTGCAAAACATATTGCACAGAAAGTCGGGCAGAAGATCGAATATTCCGGGCATAAAGGTCTTGGGAATAAGCGTTGCGAAGAGTTTCTTCTGACTGCATTGCGTGACCATAAATCCTTATCCCGAAAAGAGATCGATGAATTGCTTTGGCCTCTGTTGCCGGACCTGCTTAATGAAAAGCAAAAAAAGGACAAAATCACAAATATGCTGATCAAGTTGAGAAAACTGGAGAAGATCTCAAATAAATCAAAAGGCCCCAATTCAGACTGGTTCATTAATTAAGTGCCGTTCAAATACCGTTCAAATACCGTTCAAGTGCTTTTTAAGTGCTTTTTAATTGTTATTAGAATAGCAACACATTGATAATCAAGCAACAAAAAGCACTTAAATTCATTTTCAAATAGAAAATTAAGGACTTTTCAATGCCTCGCCGCCGAAAAATAACGATCCGGGCCTCCGAGCTGGAGTGCTTCGAGACGCTCGTCCGGGAGCTGCACCAGCGGCCGGAGTTTGCCGGATTCGATCCGTCGAGCCTGCACGTCTGGACTTACGAACGGTATGAGCCAAAGCTGAAGGATGCCGACGCAATCCTCCGCCGCTTCGACTACTGGCTGGGCGTGCACAAGGGCGAGTGCTATCTGATGGCAAACGGCAGCCGGCTCTTCAACAAAAAGGAGCTGGCCGAGGCGCTAGGTGTCGCACGACCGACGCTCGACCGATGGATTACGAACGGATGGCTGGAGCCGTGCCGCGTTCAGATCTCGGCCGGCGGCGACACCCTCTTTGCAGCCAACGCCGTTCGGGAGGTATTGGAACGGTTCCGATAGGCTCGAAAACCACATCATCAACGAGGACGGCGGGTGCCGTCCTCTTTTTTTGTCCCGAGCAGAATCCGATTACACGACAGTGCCAACCGACGCAAACGAATGCCAAAGTCCGGAAACGGGCGGCGGCATGTCCTCGGCATGTCCTCGGCGTGGCACCGGTTGGCATCGGTTGGCGCTGATTTGTAACGCCATTCGCCGTTTTCGGGAGGGACTCGGAAAGCCTTTCTTTGCGTCATCAACCAAATTCGAATCGTTATGACCAAGGAAATCTTTCTGAGCGGCATGACTGCCGACCAACTCTCGGAGATGATTCGCGAATCGCTGCGCGACGAGTTGCGGCAGCTCCACCCCGAACCCTCCGCCAAGACGCCGAACTATCTGACACGCCGCGAGACGGCCCGCCGCCTGCGCATCTCGCTCGTGACGCTCAACGACTGGGTGAACCGCGGCCGGATCCGCGCCCACAAGATCGGCGGGCGCGTGCTCTTCCGCGACAGCGACGTCGAGGCGGCACTGCACCGGATTGTCCCCATCAAAAGCCGATAGCCATGAAGACGGTCTCAGATTGCATCGGCATCCGGGAGTATCTCCTCCGCCGGGGGCTGCAGCCCCACCGCGAAACCGCCACCCACGGCATGTTCCTCTCGCCGTTGCGCGAAGAGCGCACCCCCAGCTTCAGCGTCCGCTACGACAAGGGGCTCTGGTACGACTTCGGACTGGGTGAAGGGGGCACGCTCCTCCAGCTGGTCATGCGCATCGAAGGGTGCGGCATGGCAGAAGCTATCCGACACCTGCGCAAAGAGGCCGCGAACGAAGTCCTCTTCCAGCCCTTGCCAACCGCCTCGCCGCGCGAAGACTCCCCGCTACGGATTCTCAGCGTCGGGGAGATTCGCCACCCAGCGCTGATCGGCTATCTGCGCGAACGCGGCATCGACCCCGCCGTGGCCGGAGCGCTGTGCCGCGAGGTTCACTACGCCGTCGGCGAGCGGCGCTTCTTCGCCATCGGCTTCCGCAACGATGCCGGAGGCTGGGAGCTGCGCAGCCCGCAGTTCAAGGGGAGCAGCGCCCCGAAAACCATCACGACCTTCGACCGGCACGGCGACACAGCACTGCTCTTCGAGGGTTTCTTCGACCTGCTCTCCTACCTGACGCTGCAACACAAGCCGACACCGGCCGTCGACACCGCCGTGCTCAACTCCGTGGTGAACCTACCCCGCGCCCTTCCGTTTCTCGCACGCCACGCGACGATCCACACCTTCCTCGACAACGACGAGGCGGGGCGCCTCACCCTCGAACGGCTGCGCAGCGCCCTGCCCGGTGCAACCGTCATCGACCGGGCGGAGAGCTACCGCACCCACAAGGATCTGAACGAATCGCTCCGACCCTCCGCGAAGATTTCCCGCACGCCGCGTCGTCGCGGCCGCAAGTTGTAACGTCGCCCGGAATGACACCGGAACCGTCGCCCACCCATCGGCCGCTTCGCGACCGCGGCTTTTCCCCCAAGGAAAAAGCCATAGCCTATTAGGGCTTTTTCCGACGCATCGGCCCGCCGACGCTGAAAAAGCCCCAATAGGCCAAAGGGTCAAGCCCCTCTGGACACCCCTTGTCGTGCTGCGCACGCCGACCGCCGAGGCGGTCCCCTCTTCAACCCCCCCCCAAAAAAAACGACCACACCATGGGATATGCCGTCCTGCATCTCGACAAAGCCCCGGGCAACGAGGCGGCGATGACCGCCCACATCGCCCGCACGAAGATACCCACCAACGCCTCGCCCGAACGCACCTGCCTCAACGAGGAGCTCGTCGAGTTTCCCGAAGAGGTGGCCGACCGTACGGAGGCGATCAACTACCGACTCGAACACGCCGGCCTCACACGCAAGATCGGAACGAACCAGGTGCGGGTGATCCGCGTCATGCTGACCGGTTCGCACGACGCGATGAAGCGCATCGAGGAGGAGGGGCGGCTTCCGGAGTGGTGTGCCGACAACCTCGCCTGGCTGCGCGAGACCTTCGGGGCGGAGAACGTCGTCTCGGCCGTCGTGCATCGCGACGAATCGACCCCGCATATCCACGCCGCCGTGGTGCCCATCGTCACGGGCGAGCGCCGCAAGGCCCGCACCACCGCATCCGAAACACCGGGCAAACGGCACTACCGCCCGAAATCCGCCGCACGGCCCCGTCTCTGCGCCGACGACGTCATGTCGCGCGTCCGGCTCAAGCAGTATCAGGACAGCTACGCTGCGACGATGTCCAAATACGGACTGGAGCGCGGCATCGACGGCTCGGAGGCGCGCCACATCACCACGCAGGAGTTCTACCGCCAAGCCATCGCCCAGCAGCAGGATCTGCAGGAGAACATCGACGCGCTGCTCCGCCTCGAAGAGCAGAAGCGGAAGGCCGTCGAGTTGCTCAAACAACAGGAGCGACAAGTGCGCATCGAATACGAACAGACCGCCACGCTCCAGACGCAGAAGAGCGCCGAACTGAACCGCACAGAGGCCGAGTTGAAGAGTGTGAAGGGCGAACTGAAGGGTGCCCGATTGAAAAACGCTGCGGCAGAGGTCGGGTCGAACATCGTCGAGGGGATCGGGGCGATGATCGGCACCTCCCGCGTCAAGCGACAGCAGCAGGAGATCGACCGCCTCAACGCGGAGAATGCCGCCCTGCACGAACAGATTGGAACACTGAACCGTGCCAACCGCGAGGAGAAGGCCCGACATGAGCAGGCCGAACAACAGCTGCAGGCGAAGCTCGACCGCATCGAACACTGGCTGCCCGACACGCAGACACTTATCAGCTGGGGCGAATACTGCCGCGACATGGGGATCTCGGAATCGGGCGCCCGCGAGATCATCGCCATGAAACCCCTCTACGTCTCGGGCGAACTCCGCGCTCCGGAGTATTCGCGCCGCTTCGACGTCTCAAATACCGAGATCCGCCTGCAACGCGACCCGAACGGCCCCGGAGGCTTCCAGCTGCTTATCGACCGCCAACCCGCACACGCCTGGTTCCGCCAACGGTATGTGGAGCTCATGACCCGCCTGGGCTACCCCGTCCGCCCCGAACGTTCCGTCATCCGACGACATACCATTAAACGATAACACCTGCCCCAAAAGACAAAGAGAATATCCGGTCGAACAGCCGGATATTTTTCTTCACAAAGTGAAGAAACTCGCTTAATTGGAATATTTGTAGAGTTTGTACTGCGATTTTTTTTCGAAAATAATTTGCTTTTCTCGGGTAAAGCACATACTTTTGTAATAAACCTACAAAGAAAAAAATGGTAAAACTGAAAGATATTGCCACCATCCAGACGGGAGTTTACCTGAAAAACGCCCCTTCGCCTGACACCTGCTACCTTCAGGTGAACGATTTCGACGAGGTGGGAAACATCCGTCCGACCGTCCGACCGACAACCACCGTCAGCTCCAAGGCAGCCCGCCACCTGCTGACAGAAAGCGACCTGCTGCTCGCCGCCAAGGGTGGCAAGAATTTCTGCGCCATCGCCCCGACGCAACTCGGGCCGTGCGTGGCCTCACCCTCGTTTCTGATTATCCGAATCGACGACCCGACCCGCATCCTATCCGAATACCTCTGCGGATTCCTCAACCTGCCATCCACCCGGCAGCTGCTGACGGCGCAGGCCCAAGGGTCGGCCATCACCTCGCTCAGCAAGGCTGACCTCGAGGAGTTCGAGATACCGCTCCCCCCGCTGGAGCGACAGCGGGCCTGCATCGCCCTCACCCGCCTGCATCGCCGCGAACAGGCCCTCTACAAGGCCATCGCGGAGCGCCGCCGGCAAATCACCGATTATAAATTGACAAAAATATACAAAGATGAACGGTAAAGTTACACAGGAAGAGATTAACAAAGTCGTATGGCAAGCCTGCGACACCTTCCGGGGCGTGATTGACCCCAGCCAGTACAAGGACTACATTCTCACGATGCTGTTCTTGAAGTACGTCAGCGACGTCAGCAAGGCGAAATACAAGGAGTACCTCCAGCGCTACGACGGCGATACGGAGCGTGCCCAACGGGCCATGCGCCGCGAAAGGTTCCAGGTTCCCGAGAAGAGTTCGTTCGACTACCTCTTCGAGCACCGCAACGAGTCCAATATCGGCGAACTGATCGACATTGCGCTGGCCGACCTCGAATTTGCCAACCGCGAAAAGCTGAGCAGCGAGGACGGCAGCGGCATCTTCCGCAACATCAGCTTCAACAGCAGCAACCTTGGCGAAACGAAGGAGCGCAACGCCCGGCTGAAACAACTGCTTATCGACTTCTCGGACGAGCGGCTGCAGTTCGACGAGTCACACCTCGAGAACAACGACGTCATCGGCGACGCCTATATGTTCCTCATCGAAAAGTTCGCCAGCGACGCCGGAAAGAAGGCTGGAGAGTTCTTCACGCCGAAGGAGGTTTCGACCCTGCTGGCTCGGCTGACCAAAAGCGCCCCCGGCTCGCGCATCTGCGACCCGACGTGCGGCTCGGGTTCACTGCTCATCAAGGCAGGCCGCGAGGTGGGCTCCGACAACTTCTCGCTCTACGGTCAGGAGCTCAACGGCAGCACTTGGGCGCTGGCCATGATGAACATGCTGCTCCACGGCTTCGACAGCGCCACCATCCGCTGGGGCGACACGCTGCGCAACCCGAAGCTCAAGGAGGGCGACGCGCTGATGAAGTTCGACACCGTCGTGGCCAATCCGCCCTTCTCGCTCGAAAAGTGGGGCGCCGACGAGGCGGCCGACGACCCCTACAACCGATTCTGGCGCGGCATTCCGCCCAAGAGCAAGGGCGACTGGGCCTTCATCTGCCACATGCTCGAAGTGGCCAACGAACACGGCAAGGTGGGTGTCGTCGTTCCCCACGGCGTGCTGTTCCGCGGAGCCAGCGAGGGGAAAATCCGCCAGCAGACCGTCGAGGAGAACCTCGTCGAGGCCATCATCGGACTCCCGGCCAATCTCTTTTACGGTACGGGCATTCCGGCTGCCATCGCCATCTTCAACAAGGCCAAGACAACGACCGACGTACTCTTCATCGACGCCAGCCGCGAGTTCGAGAATGGCAAGAACCAGAACCGGCTGCGCAAGGAGGACATTGACCACATCGTTACGACCTACCGCCGCTTTGCAAAGAGCGAACTCGCACAGGGTGTCGTCGAGGAGCGTTATGCTTATGTCGCCCGACGCGAGGAGCTTGCCGATAACGACTACAACCTCAACATTCCGCGCTATGTGGACACCTTCGAAGAGGAGCCCGAAATCGACATTGCGGCCGTGCAGCAGGAGATTGATGCACTGGAAAAGGAGCTTGCCGAGGTACATGTCCGGATGGAGGGTTATCTGAAGGAGTTGGGATATTAAAAAGGCCAATATGGAGACTTGGACACTTATTATTTCGGCCGCAGCTCTTGCCGTCAGTCTGTATACCTATTTCGCGCACGACCGGAGACTGAAACAACAAGAACGGTTAATCAACTCTTATCAACTGAAACAGCTGCAGGAAGAGGAGCAGGCAAATAAAAAAGCCGATATCCGCGCGGAGATTTCGCAGAATACCAAAGGACCCCGGACGCTTCGAATCTGGAATAATGGCCGGGCTGTAGCTCGGAATATTCGAGTTGAAGGGCTTGATGTTGAAGGTCTAATCGTCATGAACGATGAAATATTCCCATACGAGATTATGAACCCGCAAGACGATGCCGAACTCAAACTCTATCTAACGATTGGCTGTCCCCACAAATTAACGCTCAAACTGATATGGGACGATGAATCCGGACAGAACAACGTAACCACCAAGGTAATTACACTATGAGCATGTTCCTCAATATGACTCTTTCGACATGGGGCGACATCGGGAATATCATTCTCGGTATTACCTCTGTGTTTACAGCCATTGTTACCGCAGTCGTACTCTGCAAACAACACAAACTACAACAAGAACAGCACAAGCTGGAACAGGAAAAGCTGAAAATCCAACAAATGGAACATCAGCCGCTGTTTTTCTTCAAACGGGAGAAGGACCACATGGACATCTGCAACAGTGGAGCAAAACTGCATCGTCCCATTGAGTTTTCCATCGGCTCAATGATTTATGTGCAATCCTCCATGTTTCTCCCGGGTGGGTTGAAAACCTTCGTATATTGTTACCCGATTAACATATACAAGAATTGTCGCAGCCAGGAGGAACTGGATGGAGTGGTCGGCACATGTCTGTTCGCAGAAGAAGACCGAGCCAAATTGCACGAGATTTCATCAAAAATATGGAACAGTCTTGTCCACAGCAAAAAACTGGTACCCCAAATGCCCTACATGACCTCCGTCATAGTCCGTGAGTCCGACTTAATAGCTATCAAATATCAGGATGTATATCATATTGACCACAAAATCTATTACTTGGATTCTTCCCCGATCTCCGAGGAAACTTTCAATAAGCTGAACCAAATAAGGCAATTGGTTCCACCCGGTATATATAGCGTGGACAAAATAGACCTCAACAACATTCTGCGAGGGATTCTTCAGTTCCGATTTGAAAAAACATGGTAAAGCCAATTACTGCAATGACACACGATACCGACATACCACAAGGCTATAAGGCGACGGCGCTGGGGGTTATTCCGCAGAAGTGGGAGGTGAAATTTTTAGGCGATCTCCTTTCGAGATGTACCAATGGCCTTACATATGATGTCTCCATCACTTGTGGGATTCCTGTTACTCGTATCGAAACCATTTCTACGGGAGAAATAAATTATGCGAAGGTCGGATATATCCCCAATGAAAGTGGATATGAAACCTTCAGAATGCAAAAAGGCGACATCCTGTATAGCCACATAAATAGTCTTTCTCAAATCGGGAAGGTTGCTTATTACAAAGGTGATAAAGAAATTTATCATGGCATGAACCTGCTTTTGCTTAGAGCCAACAATTGCCTTGATAAGCAATATTTATATTATACGTTGCTAACTGAACATATGCGGCATATGGCTCAAATAATAGCAAAGCCCGCTGTCAATCAAGCCAGTATTAGCACCAGCGATTTGAAAAGAGTAAAAATTGCTGTTCCGCCCCTGGCGGAGCAGCGGAAGATTGCGGAGGTGTTGGGCGTGTGGGATGAGGCGATTGAAAAGCAGGCGCGGCTGATTGAAAAACTCGCCCTGCGCAAACGCGGCTTGATGTAGCGACTCCTCTCCGCAAAACTCCGTCTCCCCGGTTTCTCCGACCCCTGGAAAGAGCTAAAAATAAATAAAATAACAATAATAAGAAAAGGCGAACAAGTCAATAAAGACGTATTGTTCTCTAACGCAAAATATCCTGTCATAAATGGAGGAATTACTCCTTCCGGGTATTTAGATATATACAATACGAAGGCAAATACTATCACAATAAGCGAAGGCGGCAATTCGTGTGGTTATGTCAACTTTATGACTACACCCTTTTGGAGTGGAGGACATTGTTATACGATTGAAGCAAAGGATGGAATAAATAATCTATTTATCTATCAATTACTCAAAAACAATGAGAAATATATCATGTCTTTACGAGTAGGATCAGGATTACCCAATATTCAAATTAAAGATCTTGGAAATCTTAAATTCATGATTCCCACCTATCAAGAGCAAACCGCCATTGCGGAGGTGTTGACCGCGTCCGACCGCGAGATTGAGCTGGCCAAAGAGAAGCTCGAACGGCTCCGCCGTCAGAAACGCGGCCTGATGCAACAACTCCTTACAGGCAAAAAACGAGTGAAGTATGGAAATTGATCTTACCAAATCCCCTCACTTAAAAATAACGGACTTTGTTCCAGATGCTCAGATCTTATATCATTATACGAGCATTGAAGCATTGTTCGGAGGCATCATTGTGCGGCAACCCCAAACAGACAAAGAAATTTGCCTGTGGATGAGTAATTGCCAATATATGAATGACCCAGAAGAGCTAAATACCGGAATTCGATTTGCAAGCGACATCTTAAATATATCACCAGACATATTGGAAAAACACGCATCAGAATACCAGCAAATAAAAGACAATCTATATATCACCTCCTTTTCCGCTGCATCCGATTGTCTTCCAATGTGGGCCATGTATGGGAAGAATGGGAACGGAATTGCCCTTGGTTTTAACAAAGAAATCATCGAAGCAACCGTCCCCAGCCTTTACAAATGCGTCTATGTAACAGAATCCAACAAAGCTCGATTACAATCCGAGATTTCAGCATTAATAGAAAATGCAGACCCTAAAGACATCGAAAACTTACCAGACTCTGCTGGTAAAATATTTATTCAGATGTTTGCTAACATTGTCAACTCTCTTGCATTTTATATTGTATCCTGTTTCTACTGCAAAAATCCGGCTTACATTTACGAACAGGAGATACGTTCCGTTCTTTTGACTGAAGAGTCAGCCAAATATCGAATCAATAATAATTTGATAATTCCGTACATTGAGCAGTATTTTCCAAAATCAGCATTAAAAGAAATTTGGATTGGTCCGACAAACGATATGAACAGAGCGACCTACTCTTTAAGAAAATACCTCGACCACATGGGATTCAATGAGGTAGAAATTAAGCAATCGCAAGTTCCATACAGAATTTAACCATACAGGCCATGCCCATTTCCTTCAAAGAAGACCATATCAGCCAGATCCCCGCGCTGCTGATGCTCGAAAAGTTCGGGTACACATACCTCACACCCGATGAGGCGCTGGCCCTGCGCGGCGGGAATCTCGCCAACGTGCTGCTCGAACCCGTGCTGCGCAAACAGCTCGCCGCCATCAACGTCGTGCAGGTCAGCTCGATGCGAACTACCGTATTCTCCGAGCAGAACATCACCGCCGGAATCGACGCCCTGCGCAACATCCCGATGGACGAGGGGTTCATGGAGGCTTCGCAGACGGTCTACGACCTGCTCACCTCGGGCAAAACCCTCGAACAGATTGTCGACGGCGACCGCAAGAGCTTCGTGATGCAGTACATCGACTGGAAGAATCCGCGCAACAACGTCTTCCACGTCACCGAGGAGTTTGCCGTCAGCCGCACGGGGATGACCGACACCTACCGGCCCGACATCGTCCTCTTCGTGAACGGCATTCCGCTATGCATCATCGAGTGCAAGCGTCCCGACGTGAAGGACTCCATCGAACAGGCCATTTCGCAGCACCTCCGCAACCAGAAGGCCGACGGCATCCGTTCGTTGTACCTCTACTCGACGCTGCTGCTGGCCATCAACCGCCAGGAGGGCAGTTACGCTACGACGGCCACGCCCGAAAAGTTCTGGGCGCGGTGGCGCGAGCAGTTTACCGACCGCGAGGAGGAGGCCCGTTACCGGCAGGAGCTGGAACGGGTGGTCAACGAGCCGCTGCTGGACGACAAGCTCTTTGGAGAGCGGTTCGACTATGTGCACCGCAATTTTGAGGACCTTTACAAACAGCCGGTCACCCCGTCGGTGCAGGACGAATACCTCTACAGCCTCTGCCGGCCCGAACGGCTGTTGCAGCTGATGTACGGTTTCACGCTCTACGACGACGGCATCAAGAAGGTGGCACGTTACCAGCAGTATTTTGCCGTGCGGCAGACGATGCAACGCATCCGCCACATCGAGGGCGGGCGGCGGCGCGGCGGCGTCATCTGGCACACGCAGGGGAGCGGCAAGTCGCTGACGATGGTGATGCTGGCGCAGGCCATCATCCTCGACAAGGAGATTCGCAACCCGAAAATCATCCTCGTAACCGACCGCACGGACCTCGACCGACAGATTACGGGGACGTTCCGCAAGTGTCAGATTCGCGTCGAGAACGCCACGACGGGGAGCAAGCTCGTCGAACTGCTCAACAGCAAGAGCGATGCCGTCATCACGACGATTATCAACAAGTTCGAGACGGCCGTGCGCGGCATCCGCACCCCGTTGACCGACCCCAACATCTTTGTGCTGATCGACGAGGGGCACCGCAGCCAGTACGGCGAGATGGGCATCAAGATGGAGAAGACGCTCCCGAATGCCTGCTTCATCGCCATGACCGGCACGCCGCTGATGAAGAAGGAGAAGAACACGGCCCGGAAGTTCGGCGGCATCATCCAGCCGGTCTACACGGTGGATCAGGCCGTGGCGGACAAGGCCGTCGTACCGCTGTTGTATGAGGGTCGCATGGTGCCGCAGGTGGTACACGAGGAGACGATTGACCGCTATTTCGACAAGATTTGCGGATGGATGAGCGACGCCCAGCGGGCCGACATGAAGAAGAAGTTCAGCCGTGCGGACCAGCTCAACCAGACACAGCAGCGCATCTACGCCATTGCGTGGGACATTTCGCAGCATTTCCGGGAGAACTGGCAGGGGTCGAAGTTCAAGGCGCAGCTGGTGGCTCCGCGCAAGCGCATCGCAATTCTCTACAAGCAGTATCTCGACGAAATCGGCATCGTCTCGTCGGAGGTGCTCATCACCTCGCCCGACACCCGGGAGGGGGAAGACGAAGCATTCGGCGAGACCTCGAACGTGGAGGTGGCCTTCTGGAAGCGCATGATGGATGAATACGGCACGGCCAAAAAGTACGAGGCAAGCATCATCAACCGCTTCAAGAACAGCGACAAGCCGGAGATTATCATCGTCGTGGACAAACTCCTGACGGGATTCGACGAACCCCGCAACACGGTGCTCTATCTCGACCGCAAGTTGAAGGACCACACGCTGCTGCAGGCCATTGCCCGCGTCAACCGCGTCTGCGAAGACAAGGAGTTCGGGTATATCATCGACTATTACGGCGTATTGGGGTCGCTCAATTCGGCGCTGGAGCTCTACACCGATTTCGACAAGGAGGATCTGGAGGGAACCTATACGGACATTTTGGAGGAGGTGGCCAAGCTGCCCCAGAAGCATGCCGAGTTGTGGGACCTCTTCAAGGAGGTGCGCAACACAACCGACTTCGAGGCCTTCGGCAATGTCCTGCGCGAGGAGGACCGGCGCACGCTCTTCTACGAAAAGCTGCGGGCCTTTGCCCGGACGCTGAAGGTGGCGCTTTCGTCCATCGTATTCCACCAAAACACGCCTCAAGAAGAGGTCGAACGGTACAAGCACGATCTGGCCTTCTTCATGAAGCTTCGTAATGCCGTGCAGGAGCGCTACTCCGACACGGTGGACTACAAGCAATACGAAGGGCAGATTCAAAAGCTGATCGACACGCACATCGAGAGCGGCGAGGTGCAGGTCATCACCGACCTGGTGAACATCTTCGACAAGGAGCGATTCGCCGAAGAGGTGGAGAAGATCTCCGGGAAAGCGGCCAAGGCCGACACGATTGCCTCGCGAACGGCCAAATACATCACCGAGAACATGGATACCGACCCGGCCTTCTACAAGAAGTTCTCGCAGATGCTCAAGGAGACCATCTCGCAGTACGAACAGGGGCGAATCGACGAGGCGGAGTATCTGACTCAGGCGACAGACCTGATGAACAAGGTGCTGAATCATACCGACAGCGAGATTCCCGACGTGCTGAAGGATAACAATGCCGCGCGGGCCTACTTCGGATTGAGCCTGGAGGTCTACAAGTCAGTCATAAAACCCGAACAGGGGCTCGACCTGACGCAAATCGCACTCGACACGGCCAACCGGATCGACGCCATCATTCGTCAGCACATCTTCGAGAAGGGGACGCTCATTGTCGACTGGCCGCTCAAGGACCGGCTGGTCGGCATGATGAAGCTCGACATCGAGGACTATCTGATTGACGAGGTCAAACGCAAATATGATCTGTCGATGACCTTCGACGACATGGATGCCATCATCGACCGGGCGGTCGACGTGGCTCAAAAATGGTTCCGGTGATGCAACAGATATTCGTCTACGGGAAAGAGACGATTCCCTACAGCGTGCTCTTTTCCGCCCGCCGGACACTCGGAATCAAGGTATATCCATCCGGCGAGGTCGTTCTGCTGGCTCCGGAAGGGACGTCGGAAGAGGTTATCGAGCAGAAACTCCACAAACGGGCGCCGTGGATTCTTCGGCAGCAGGCCTATTTCACGGATTTCGGGATTCGGAGTCCGGAAAAACGGTATGTCAGCGGAGAGTCGCACTACTATCTGGGAAAGCAGTTCCTGCTTCGGGTCTCGGAAGGCAAAACCAACAGCGTCCGTTACAAGGGCCGCTGCTTTGAAGTGGTGTGCACCTCTCCGGACAAGGCCCGGGAGTTGATGAAATCCTGGTACCGCGAACACGCCAAACTCAAGTTTGCCGAGTATGCGGAGCCCATCATTTCCCGATTTGCACGGTACGGAGTTGCTCCGACTTCACTCTATGTTCAAGAGATGGAAAACCGTTGGGGCAGCTGCACCCCCAAGGGGAAAATCATTCTGAATACGGAACTCATCAAGGCGCCGCGTCCCTGCATTGAGTATGTTATTACGCATGAGATGTGTCATCTGCTGCATCCCGACCATACAGCAGCCTTCTTTACTCTGCTCGAAACCGAAATGCCCGACTGGCGGCGTTGGAAAGACAAGTTGGAGCGATTCATGATGTAGGTGCAAACTGCTTCAAAAGCATCATCCGTCCTCCCCGTATGACAAATGTATGACAAAACGAAACGAAAACCGCGTTGTAGATATCTACAACGCGGTTTCTGTGAGGTCTGAAGCGGATTCGAACCGCTGTACAAGGT